>BNJT01001894.1_pt1 | contig 46869 bp, 38 predicted proteins | sample 8540491 | NCBI WGS metagenome assembly BNJT01 (sample SAMD00202455, study PRJDB9452) | human saliva metagenome | host: Homo sapiens | reverse complement strand
TAAAAAAATAACTGTAAAAAAATATAGGAAATAAGAAAAAAAGTAACTCTAATAAAAACAAAAAAATTTTTAAGTATATTTAAGTTTTAGATTTACAATTTTAAATATATTTGATATAATTATGGCGTAAAAAAATACAATAATATTAAATTTTTATTATACTACTAATTATAAAAAGTAAAAATAATCAATTTTATAAAAAAAGAGTATAGATAATATATAGAAAAGGAGAAGTTTAATTTATTATGGAAAAAAATATGAAAAAAATAAAAATTTCCAATAAGAAAAACTAGCTATAGGAGTAGTACCATTATCTGTAGGGTTTGGCTTTTAACTCAACCCGCAATTTTAAATAAAAACTATTGCTTTGGCATCAAACGTTAGTGCTGAAACAGGTTTACAAGGAAATATCAGCTCAGAACAAGAGTTAAATGATAGAATTAAAAGTAATGCACAAAAATTTGGTATTAAGTAATAATATAAATATTAAAAAAATACTATAAATATTTCTAGTGCTTTTTAATGGGAAAAATTCATGGTAATGGATATAGTTTAAAAATTGGTTACACCTAATATAGATATGGTTTCTGTAAATGGGGGGTAATGTTACATTTGATAGCGTTACATTAGATGGTGGTGATATTGGAAGACCACTTGCTATCAGTAATAATGCAGACGTTACACTTAAGAAATCAACTATTCAAAGAGGTAATACAGGTAATCAAAAGTCAAGGTGGGGGGTGTGTTTGTTAGAGATTCTAAATTAAAAACTAGATAATACCTCAGTTCAAGATTCAAAAAGCTGTGAAAAAAAGCAGGAACACCTGATGATGTTCGTCCAGATGGTGGAGGGATATATGCATATAACGCAGAACTTACATTAGAAAATAAATCTGAAGTTTTAAATAATACTTTAGTAGATGGACATGGTAATGGTGGTGGTATTCATGCGACTAAAGACTCTAAAGTGAAAAATTTCTGATACCACTTTTTTTCTGGAAACCATACATTTGCTGTGAAAGATGAAGCTAATGAAGGTGGAGCATTATTTGTAGATAATGGAACAAAAATTAGAAGTTTCTGATTCTACATTTAATGTAGCTAAATCATTTAATACAGGTGGAGCCATAGCGATGCGTCACGCAACAACAACAGTTAAAAACACTAAATTTGACATCAATAATTTAGGTGATGCATATGGTATAAGCGGAGGAGCAATAGTAAGTAGTGATAGTGATCTTAAAGTTGATTCATCAACATTTACTGCAACTGGTTCAAAATTAACATTTGCAGGAGGATTTATAGATATAGTAGGTTCTGGGAAGTTTTCATTAACTAACTCAACGTTAACAGGAGCAGGATCTTGGTGGAACGGACCATCGATTGCTACTTTTGGAGGAGCAATTGCTTTTGAATCAAAAGGAACATCAACAGCTATTATAGAAAATACTACTATTAAAGATGTAACTACAGATGAAAATGGAGGAGCAATTACACTATCTACTAGAAAGGATGAAGAAGGTTCTGTAAATCTAACACTTCGTAATACAGATATTATTAATACAAGAACTAGATTTGCGTGGAAAGATACGCGTGGTGGAGGAATTTACGTAGGTAAAGGAAATACACTAAAAGTAGAAGGAGGATCTATAAAGAATGGATTCTCAGTTAAAGGTGGAGCCATTTATAATGATGGAGTTGTAGAAGTATCAGGTGGGACAGAAACATCTATTGCTAATAACACATCTTATAAATATGGAGGAGGTATCTATAATAACGGAAGTTTATTAGTGGATACAGCAAGCTTTGCAAACAACTCTAAAGTTAGCGATGGTACAGCAGGTGATGAAGAAAATAGCGGAAAAGTAAAAGAATATGCTGGTGCTAGTATTTATGCTAAAAAAGATGTAACAATCACACCTAAAGCACAATTTGACGAAAAAGATGTCAGAGTATTAGATCAAGAATCAGCTCTAGTGTTGAAAGGAGCATTAACTAACAAAATTAATGTTTCTATCAGTGAACAAGAAGGTGGAGAGAATAAAGAAACACCTAAACGTCAAGTAGGGTATTTAGTAGCTAAAGGTGATGGGACATATACACCAACAAAAGAAGATGCTAAATTATTGCATTACTTCACAAGAGATACAGAAGGTGTAAGTGATTATTCAGATCATAACTCGTTAGCTAAATGGGATTATGTACTTAATCCAGAAAACAACACAATAGTATTAGGTCAAAGAGCGAAAGTTGTTTATGATGTAAATGCAGACAATGCTAAATTTGAAGATGGAAATAAAGTTATCGAAGAAGTAATAACTTTATATAAACCAGATTTAAATCCACAAGAAACTACGCAAATACCGACAAGAGAGGGGTATAGATTTAAAGGATGGTTTACAACAAAAGATAATCAAAATGATAAATTTACATTATCAAAAGAGTCATTTGGAGTAATAGGAGATCAAATAGTATCTCCAATACCTAAAGAAAGTGTAACAGCTTATGCAGGATGGGAAAAAGAACAAAAAGTAATTTATACGTTTATAAGCGAAACTGTAGGTAAAGAAATACCATTAGTAGTAGAGGCGTTAAAACCATTAGACAATACAACTTACATAAAAGGAGAAATAGTAACACCAAAACAACCAACTCAAAAAGAAGTAGTATTAGAAGATGGGAAATGGGTGTTTAAAGGTTATGAGCCAGCAGGACCAGTAACTGTAGAAAATACAGATATTAATTTCAAGGGTGCGTGGATTTTTGAAGAAATCAAGAAACCGGAGACTCCAGAGAAGCCAGAAACTCCAGAGAAACCAGAGAAGCCAGAAACTCCAGAGACACCGGAAACTCCAGAGAAACCAGAGACACCAGAAACTCCAGAGACACCAGAAACTCCAGAGACACCGGAGACTCCAGAGAAACCAGAGACACCAGAAACTCCAGAGAAACCAGAAACACCGGAGAAACCAGAAAAACCAGAAACACCAGAGAAACCGGAAACACCAGAAACTCCAGAAAAACCAGAAACACCGGAGAAACCAGAAAAACCAGAAACACCAGAGAAACCGGAAACACCAGAAACTCCAGAAAAACCAGAAACACCGGAGACTCCAGAGACACCAGAGCTCCAGGAGAAAGCCGGAGCTCCAGGAGAAACCAGAGACACCGGAGAAACCAGAAAGACCAGAAGAAACCAGAAACACCAGAGAAAGCCGGAAACACCAGAGCTCCAGAAAAACCAGAAACACCGGGACTCCAGAGAGACCAGGAGGCCAGAAACACCAGAGCACCAGAAAGCTCCAGGACACCAGAGCTCCAGGAGAGACCGGAACTCAGGAGAAACCAGGACACCGGAGAAACCAGGACTCCAGAGAAACCAGAAACACCGGAGACACCAGAGAGCCAGAAAGCTCCAGAGAAACCGGAAACTCCAGAAAAACCAGAAACACCAGAGACACCGGAGACACCAGAGAGCCAGAGACACCGGAGAAACCAGAGAAACCGGAAACTCCAGAGAAACCAGGGATACCGGAGACTCCAGAGAAACCAGAGAAGCCAGAAACACCAGAAACACCAGAAACTCCAGAGACACCAGAAACTCCAGAGAAACCGGAAACTCCAGAGAAACCAGAGACACCGGAGAAACCAGAGACTCCAGAGAAACCAGAAACACCGGAGACACCAGAGAAGCCAGAAACTCCAGAGAAACCGGAAACTCCAGAAAAACCAGAAACACCAGAGACACCGGAGACACCAGAGAAGCCAGAGACACCGGAGAAACCAGAGAAACCGGAAACTCCAGAGAAACCAGGGATACCGAAAAAATTAGAAAATCCAAATGTTACAGGGAAAACAGAGGTAGTTAAAGAACAAAAAGGAAAACTGGCGAAAACAGGTCAAGCTGAAACAAATACTGGAATAATAGGAGTAGGTTTAATGATGTTAGCTACAATAATTAAGAGACGTAAAAAAAGATAAAACAATCTAGATTTATTTTATATTTTTTTAAGTTTGAAAAAAAGACTGAAGGTAAGGATAAATTTAAAAAAATAAATATAAATTTAAAAAAATTATCAAATTTAGGATAATTAAATATAATAAAGAAATGCTAAACAAAAAAAGTTGTTTAGCATTTTTTTATTTAAAAAAACTTTTAAATAAAAATATAAACATTAAAAATATGTGTTTATTTGTAAATTATTGTTTGATATAACAAAAATATAGGAAAAAAATACAATAATAAAAATTCTTGAAAAAAACGGCTTAAATATTGTAATATAGTAGGGTGTATAATGTTTTTAAGAGTGTATAGAATAATATTAAAATCTATACAATTAAGAATATTTATAATGTAAAAAAGAAAGTTTTTTTAAACTAAAACAAATTAAATAAAAGAAAGAGAGATTTATTATGGGTCGTAAATGGAATAACATTAAGGAAAAAAAAGCCGCTAAGGACGCTAACACTAGTAAGATATACGCTAAATTTGGTCGTGAAATCTATCAAGCTGCGAAAAGTGGTGAACCAGATCCTGAAAGTAATAGAAATCTAAAAGTTGTTCTTGAAAGAGCAAAAACATATCGTGTACCAAAAAATATTATAGATAGAGCTATTGAAAAAGCAAAAGGTGGTAGTGAAGAAAACTACGATGAATTACGCTATGAAGGTTTTGGAGTTAGCGGAACAATGGTAATTATAGATACTCTAACTAATAACGTTAACCGTACAGCTGCAGAAGTACGTACAGCATTAGGTAAAAATGGAGGTAACTTAGGTGTTACTGGTTCAGTTAACTATATGTTTGATAATACTGCAGTTATCGGTGTTGAAGGAAAAAGTGCAGATGAGTTATTAGAAATCCTTATGGAAGCTGATATTGACGCTCGTGATATCGTTGAAGAAGAAGAATTAGCAATTGTTTATGGTGATCCAGAACACTTCCACGAAATTCAAGAAGCATTAAAGGCTGCAGGTATTGAAGAATTTGAAGTTGCTGAAATTTCAATGATTCCTCAAAACGAAGTAACTTTAAGTGAAGAAGATAAAGCTAAATTTGAAAGAATGTTAGAAATGCTTGATGACTGTGAAGATGTTCAACAAGTATATCATAATGTAAACTTAGAAGATTAGGTAGAGCTAATGGTAAAAAAAATAAAAAAGAATAATTCATATAGCTATAATGATAAAAATATAGCTCCAAAATCAACAGCAAATGTACCTGAAGAAACTAATCAAGAAGTACCTGATTTTACAGGAGAAGATGCATCACCTGTAAAGAGAATAATTGCTTATGTAATAGATTTAGCTATTTATTTACCAATAGCACTTTTATTCCAATATACAAGTCGTAATCTTCGAAATATAGGTGGACCTGAGAATGAAAGAAATGCTTTGTATATGATGATTTCAATAATAATTTTTTTGCGATATTATTATATGGATACTTACCAAGTAATTGGAAAGGACAAACTATAGGAAAAAAATCTGTAAAAATAAGAATAGTTCCTACTGATGGTAAGAAAAATAGATTTTTTTCTAAATATTTAATTAGAGAATTTTTTTAGCAAAAAGTAGTTTTATTCTGGTTTTACTATACCGTTAGTATCGTTCTATTTCTTGTATCAAAAAAATATGTAGCAAGAGAAGTAAATCCTGTATTGTTACATGATAATTTACTTAATACAAGAATAGTAAAAAGTACAAGAAAAAAATAAATTTGTTATAGTTGTCTAAGTCCAATTAAGATTTAGATGACTATAATTTTTATCTGAGAAAAAGAGGTGTAAGTATGTTAAAAAAATAGATAGACATAGTTATATTTTAAATGAATTAAAGAAAAAACATTTAGTTAGGGTAAATCGTTTAGCTACTGATATGAAAGTAACTGAAATGACTATTAGACGTGATTTAAAAGAATTAGAAGATTATGGTCATTTAACTAGAATCCATGGTGGAGCGAAATTAAAACCGAAAAACTTTTATCAAGAAGATAATTTTAATAAAAAAATATCTGTCAATGTTGATGAAAAAAAAGAAATAGCCCGTAAAGTAGCTGGATTAATTAAAAATAATGAAACTATTTTTATTGGAGCAGGAAGTACTACTAGTTATTTAGCAGAATTCTTACAAGATAGAAATATAAATATCGTAACTAACTCTATGACAGTATTTGAACAATTTAAAGATAATCCATCATGTGATCTTATCTTTATCGGAGGAAGGTATAGACCAAAAACAAAAGGTTTTTGTAGGATATTTTACACAAGATGCTCTTAGTAAGATAAGTGTTAATAAGGCTTTTGTAGGGGTTAATGGTATTGATTTAGAGAAAGTAACGATATCTGATGAGGAAGAGGGGCGTTGTAATGATACTATATTAAATAACGCAACTGAAAGATATGTGCTTGCGGATCACAGTAAGTTTTCAACTCATGCTTTTTATTCGTTTTATAGATTAAAAGATTTAACTGCTATTATTAGTGATGATAAGCTTGATGAAAATATAAAAGAACAATATAAAAAAGAAGTATCAATATTATAAACATAACTAGTCTTTGGATTTGTTTAGTCCATAGGCTAGTTTTTTTATTAAAAAGGCTAGGAAAATTTATTCCTAGCCTTTATTTTTAATCCTATTTGAAAATAGAAGTTTTGAAACTATCTGTTTGTTGAAGAAGTTTCTTGAAGACAGCTTCTTTTAGTTTTGTTGTATTATTTGTAGATACTGATTTACTACCATTGTTATTTGTTTTTATAGTTGCGGCATCTTTAGCTGCAGCTTCCTTGAATAGGGCAAGTAAATCATTATATGAAGAAATTGTTGTTCCATTTATTTCAAATGTTGATAAACCATTTGAAGCTTTGTCTTTAACTTCTTTGTAGTATGCTTTTTTGAATTGTTCTAATGTTGAGAACTTACCATCAGAGATTTTGCTGATGATAAAGTCATCACCTAGAGTATTTTTACCACTGTTCTTAGCTTCTTGTTTATATTTATTAGTAGCATAACCAAGGAATCCTTTTTCATATCCATAGTAACCCCATAATCTAAATGTATTATGTTTAAATGACATTCCTCCAGGAGAACCTTCACTTGTGTTACCACCGTAGATACCTGTCATCATAGGCACGTTGACATATGCAGAAGCAAAATCATTAGGTTTATAGATACCATTTCCTGGTCCGCGGTTTGTCATAAAGTTATTATCTACTAAGTCATCAACTGAGTTAAGTTGAATTTCTTTTTCAGCATCATTTAGAGCACGAACATTGTCAAATTGGTTTTTCGAGTTACCTCTCATTTGTTTATCGACTTTCTTGAACCATAGATTATTTAGTTCTTTATTATTTTGACCAAGAACTGCGTCAGCTTCAAGGTTATCTAACATCATAAGAGTATCGTTATAACCTTTCATATAGTTATCAATATCTTCACGTGATTTAAGATCATTTGGATTAGTATTATACCATTGGTTACCATCGTTAGGTCTTTCGAATGCCATATTTAATCCTAATGCTCCGTATTCACCTTGGTGCCCTTGTGTAGCAGGTGATTGAAGCATACCTTGAGCAAAGGCTTCAACATCTGTACCTTCACGGCGACCGAAATCACCGAAGTAAACAAGGCGGTCATTTAAGTGAGTAGTCTCGTGCGTGAAAGCAGAAGCTCCGTATTCACTAATCATATTAGACATTACGAATGTTACTTTAGCACGATTATCATTTGGATTATCGTAAATACTTGCATAAGCTCCAGCAACAGCTCCATTATCACCGTAGTATTCTCCTACAGGTCCGTAGATTTCACGTATTGGAGCGTATACTTCAGTGCTGTTTTTGAATTGGCCGTAACGTTCAGGCCAACCTGGCCAACCGTGACCCCAAACATAGAATCCTTCCCAAACAGGATATACTATATCTTTGAATAATCTATTTTTAACTTTATCAAGAGATAATCTGTGCCAGAAGTCAAGATAATTAATTTGACGTTGTGCGGCTAAATCAATCTCAGATTTTAGTTTTTCTAAAGTAGTATTGTATTTATTAGCTGTTCCGTAAGACATAGTATCATAAGTAGAAATTAGGAACATTTCTGTCTTATCTAGATTCAATAATGGAAGAATCATTTTTTTGTGTAATCCACGAGTTAAGTTATCGTAAGCACGGTATTTATGCTCACCAACACCTTCATTTTGAGAAGCTTTTTCTACTACATAGACTTTATCTTTGTAGCATCGATGAACCAATCGTTCATATTATCGATATTAGTGAATAGTTTTCTATTGTAGTCTAGGAAGCTATTTAAATCTCCAGATTTAGTATATTTAGCTAGAACCTCACCGAAAGAGTCGTATGTTCTTGAGCCACTGACATTATTCTCTTTAGATCCGATTTCAATTAATCTATCAAGAACATCAACATTTTTACCGTAGAAATCAGGCTTGAATAACATTAATTCTTTAATGTTAACATCACCGAATTTAACACCGTAGTAACGGTTTAAGTATGTTAAACCTAATAATAGAGCAGCTTTATTTTTCTCAACTTTATCAAGAATCATTTGTTGAGCTGCAGGAGAATTATTAAGTTGGTGATCTTCATTTTCAACTAGTTTAGTTACTAATGTATTTAAATTAGCTTTTACATAGTCGAAACTTTCTTCTAAGAATAGATTTTTAATCGCATTTACTTTATTTGGTCCTGTTCTACCAAGTTTTTGGTAAATTGGATCAGATTGAAGCTCGATAGGGCTTAAGATATCTACGATACCGTTGATTAAAGCACTGTGATCTTTTTGAACGATATTAGGTGTATATTTAATACCTAAGTCAGTTACAGTGTATTCTTTAACATTATTTAAACCTTCATCGCTAGAAGATAAGTTGAAGTAATCTTTTGTTCCATCTGCATAATGAACGATAATTTTGTTTGCATCACTTAAGTCAGTTACAAAGTTATTGTTGTTCATAGGTGTAACTGAAAGAACTTCTTTAGTATTTAAGTTGTTGTTTTTATCTAGTTTATTAGCTTGATATACAATGTAATCTTTGTTGTAGAATGGTTGTAATTTTTCAATGTTTTTATAAGTTTGTTTGTATTCAGGATTATAGTCTTGAATATTATTGTAGGCTGTTTCGCTAGTAGTTACATTGTTTATAGTATTCATGCAATATGGTTCACTTTCGAATTTATCGGCTGTGATGTTATAACCAGCGACACGAGTATCAGCTTCATCTTTAGTTAAATGTTTAAGTTTGTTAGGGTTTTTAGTATCTTTACCAGTACCATCTTCTTCAGAACTATATCCAATTACTCCGAATAATTCTTTTACAAATGGTCCACCATCTTCATCGTTAACATCATTAGAACCAAATATTTCTTGTCCTTTGATTACTTTAGCGTATGTTACGTTATTTTGGACAGTTCCATATGGCCATGTTTTAGCAGAAATACCACCAACATTCCTAGTATTTTTAACATCAAGTACTCCTTTGGCAACAGAGTTTGTTAGTTTTGCTTTAGTACCTGATAACCAGCTATTTAGCATATATGTAACAAAAGGAACAAGCATACTAGCATTGGCATTATTAGCTGTGATTGTAGCATCAACATAGGCTCTATTAACAAATCCCATATAGTTAGAACCAGCAATACCACCAACTGTTGAGTTATTACCTACAGAGTTGATTTTTCCAATAAATGCTACATTTTCAAGTTTACCATTTTCATCTATTTTATTAACTAATCCAGCAACATCCTTATTACCAGTAACTGAACCAGAAACTTTAACATCTTCGATTAAACCGTTGTTTTTAATATTAAATCCAATAGTCGCAATTTGGTTTTGACCTGGTTTATCTATCTCAACATTTTCAAAGTTAATGTTTTTAATAGTACCACCGTTAATAACATTAAATAAAGGATGTTCTAAGTCGTAGATACCATAACGTTTATCACCATCACTTAAAAGCTTACCAGTAAATTCACTAGTAATATAAGATTTTCCGTTAGGAACAATGTTACGAGCGCTCAAGCTTTGACCAAGTTTGAATTCGCCTGAAGGATTAGCTTGAATAGCATTTACTAATTCTCCAAAGTCATAGAAAACATTGTTTTCGCTAGGTTTAGGTTTAGCAATGTGATAAGTATATGTTTCAGCAAAATTATTATTCGCATTACGTTGTACTAAATTATCAGCTACTGCAGTTACTTTGTAGACTTGTTTTCCGTCAACTGTAGTTTCTTCGATTTTTTGGACAGCTAATAAATTAGTTTTGTGATCGTTTGAAGTAACTTTTAGATAGTAATCACTTAAATCTTCAGGAATAGAAGATAAACGAGTAGCGTCTATTTCTGTTTTGTTTTCATATTTTATTAAATCAGTTCGCTTAATATCTTTAATTTCAATTTTCTTAAGATCTAGTTGGATAGGTTGATCAGCAAGAGTTTCAGTTTCTTCACCATTTCCACGGTCATAAACCATAGTAGTAGATAATGTGTACTCTTTGTAGTAGTCAAGATTATCCAGTAGAGCATCCAGACTATCTTTAGTTAAATCTACAATTTTTACAACAGTATCACCTTTTTTCAATGTTGCTTTAATAGATTTAATTTCAGTGTTAGTAGGATTATCTAGAGTATACTTAGCTGTAGCAGTACGATCTAAGTCTTTTTTCTCGATATTAGTAAAAGTTAATATAGGTTTCACTAAGTTTTACTAAGTTCTCAATAGCTTCTGTAAGACTCTTAGTAGCTTCGTCCACTTTGCTTTGAGTAGCATCACTATCGTTAAAGATAGTATTCGCAGTTGCTAAAGTATTTTCTAAATCTTTCCATGTTTGAGTAGTGTATTCTTCTTTACGTCTGCTGTTTGCAGAATTAATAACATTTTGTAAAGCTGTTTTATCTACAGCAAGAGCTTTTATTGCATCTTCTAAAGCTTTGGCAGCTTCATCAATTTCGCTTTGTTTTGGAAGCGGAGATGTTTGGTCATTGACTTCTTTAGCTTTTAATTCTGCTTTTTGGAAGTTACCCCAAGACTCTTTGCTGTAATCAGCTTCTCTTTTAGTTCCAGCAATTTTTAATTGATTTTTCAGCTCAGTTTTATCTACTGTTAAATTATCTATTGCTTTTTTCAGTTTTTCAGCAGCTTCATCAATTTGTTGTTGTGTAGCTTTTGGATTGTTTTTAACATCTTCTGCAGCTTTTTTAGCTTTTTCTAATTCGCTCCAACTATCATTGCTGTGGTCTGTATCTTTTTTAGAACTTGCATCAGTTAATTGTTTCTCAAGCGCAGATTTATCAGTGTTTAGACCTTCAATAGCTGCTTGAAGTTTAGTGTTAATTCGATCAATTTCACTTTGTTTAGAATTGCTATTAGAATTGATTAATTCAGCTTCAGCTAAAACTTTTTGTAAGTTTTCCCAACTAGATGAGCTATAGTCTTCTTTTGTTTTTGCTTTAGAGTTTGTGATTGATTTTGCTAAATCAGATTTATCAACATTTAAAGCGTCGATAGCAGCTTTAAGCTTAGCAGCTTTTGCATCAATATCACTTTGTTTAATAACTGTTGAACTATAAGTGTTCTTAGCAGCATCTAAAATAGGTTGTAAAGCTTCATAGCTAGAAGATGAGTAATCAGAAGCAACTAAAGCACCAGCTCTATCTAACTGAGTTTTTAAGTTAGATTTATCCACATCTAAAGCATCTAAGGCAGCTTTAAGTTTAGCAACTTGAGCATCAATATCACTTTGTTTAGTAGACTCAGAGTCATAAATACCCTTAGCAGCATCTAGGATAGGCTGTAAAGCTTCATAACTAGTAGTAGAATAATCACCAGTCGCAATAGCTTTAGCTTTATCTATTTGTGCTTTTAAGGCTGCTTTATCGATTTTTTCTTCTTGTTTGTCCTCTGGTTTAGGTGTCGGTGTTGGAGTAGGAGTAGGTTGTGGAGCAACTTCTTCCTTAGTACCGACAGCTATTATCTTATTAATAGGTTGTTTTGTAATTGAACTTCCAACTACTTTGCTAGTTGTAACTCCATTTGTTGTAGTAAATTCTGTTGTTACAGTACGTTCACCGTTAACACCCTCTTGAAGTACTTTAGTTTGCCCTTTAGGCAAGTTTGCATCGTTTTGAGTTACAGTCTCAAAAGGAACAACTTCTGTAGAACTTTTAGTTGTGACTACAGGTTTAGTACTAGTATCCGGAGTCGGAGTCGGTGCTGGGCTCGGAGTTGGCGTTGGACTCGGAGTAGGAGTTGGACTCGGAGTTGGTGTTGGACTCGGAGTTGGTGTTGGAGCCGGTGTTGGTGTTGGACTCGGAGTTGGAGCTGGGCTCGGAGTTGGAGCTGGAGTTGGGCTCGGTTTTGGAGTTGGGCTCGGAGTTGGAGCTGGAGTTGGGCTCGGAGTTGGAGCTGGAGTTGGGCTCGGTTTTGGAGTTGGAGCCGGAGTTGGGCTCGGTTTTGGAGTTGGAGCTGGAGTTGGGCTCGGCGTTGGAGCTGGAGTCGGAGTCGGCGTTGGAGTCGGAGTTGGTTGCGGAGCAACAACTACTTTAGTACCAACAACAACTACTCTGTTAGTAGGTTGTTTAGTGATAGAATTACTAATAACTTTACTAGTTTTTGAACCGTTAACTTCAGCAACTTCAGTTAAAATAGTACGTTCACCGTTAACTCCTTCTTGAACCACTTTGCTTTGTCCTTTTGGTAGATTTGCATCGTATTGAGTAACAGTTCCAAAAGGAATAGCTTCTGTAGCAACTTTCAATTCCGGTTTATTCTCAACTAATATTTTATCTCCAGTATCAGGTGTTGTTTTATATTGGAATGGAGTAGTTGGTTTAGTTCCTAATTTTTATTTCCTTCTTTAGTTGAAGAATTAGGTAAAGTGTCTAAATCTTTAAGAGTAAAGTAACCAACATAACAATAACCTTCAATATCTATAACACCATTAGCTAATTCGTTAGAATTATTAATAACTTTTTGATTGTTATATTGAACAAGTTGTTTATTCTCAAAAGCAAATGACTCATAAGGTAAAACTATACTTTGACCCATTGCCCCAATTAATACAACGCTTAGCACTTTATTTCTATGTTTTTTAGAAAGTAAAAGAACTACAAGAACAGCAGAGCCAAGACCTAATCCAGCTAGAGGAAGTGAGCTTTGACCTGTGTTAGGTAATGTTTTTACCTCTGTTGAATTTTTATCTTCTTTGTGCGTGCAGTTAGCTTCTTTTTTATAAACCATATAATAAGTTTCGCCCTCATTTATGTCGTTAGGGACGCTTTTCTTAATTAAGGTTTTTTCTGCCGCTGTTAATTCATTTTCCGCTAAGTAAGTGAACTTAACATTAGTGCTTTTTGTTTCAGCAGCATGAACATCAGTTGGTACAAAACTACCAAAAATTAAGGCACCAATAATAACAGGCGCCGCACCAAAAGAAAGCTTTCTAATAGAAAACTTTAAAACTTTATTGTTATTTTTATTATTTTTCATAAAATACCTTTTCTCCTAGTTTGTCTTTTATTGCCATTATATTCTATCAAAAAGAGCGCTTTAATGCAAAGAAACTACTTATTATTTTAAGGAAAATCTTTTAGAAATTATGCAGCTTAAATAGAGTATGTAAACTTTAAATAAACTAACAAAAATTAAAATATAACAAGTACAATACCGTAATATAATTTAGGTATTACAGAAAAACAATAATGTTAAAGTAGTTAAAGGTTTGTAAATACATAAAAAAATAATGTAGTTTAATAATAAAAAAAATCTAAAAAAATATTATATTGAATAGATGTTATTTAACAGCACTCTAAAAAAATGAAAAAATTCTTATGTGAGCTAATCTAACATAATATTAAAATAGTTGCCAGCATAATAAGAAAAATGTTATAATATGTGTAAGGGTGTAGTAGAACAGAGAACAAAAAAGATAAATCAAATTCATAATAAATAAAATAAAGGAAGGATGATTTTTATGTCTAGGGACAACAACGATAGGCGGAAAGATAAGAGAATAGTTAAAAAGGCGATAAGTTTGGAAACATATGTTTTCTTAGGAATTTTCTTTTTAATTTTTGGATTAATGGCTCATAAAATGGGGACACCATTAATGTTTAAGACTATGATGGCAACAGCTCATGATTTATTACTAAATACAGTATTCTTTATTATGGCAATGGCTGTTATAGCGGGTGCAATAAGTGCACTTTTATCAGAGTTCGGAGCGATAGCTTTAATTAACAAAATATTTGCACCCTTGATGAGGCCTCTTTGGGGAATGCCAGGAGCTAGTGTAACTGGGGCAATTGCAACATATTTATCAGATAACCCTGCGATTATTCCATTTGCGAAAGATAAACGATTTGTTTCGTTTTTCAAAAAATACCAAGTACCAGCGTTATGTAACTTAGGTACAGCGTTCGGTATGGGGCTTATCGTAACAATGTTTATGATGGGACAAGGTGATGGATATATTAAAGCAGCTATTATAGGTAATATAGGGGCAATTATCGGTAGTATTGTCAGTGTGCGTTTAATGCTTAGAGAAACTAAAAAATATTACGGTGATGAAGCAAATGATCCAGTTGTTGAAATAACAAATGATGATGATTCACCAGAAAAAGTAAGAATAATAAGAGATGGAAATACATTCCAACGAGTTTTAGATACTTTATTAGAAGGTGGTAAAACAGGGGTTGAAATGGGATTAGCAATTATACCAGGGGTACTTATAGTTTGTACATTTGTAATGATGTTAACATTCAAGATGCCAGCAGATGGTTATACTGGTGCAGCTTATGAAGGTGTAGGATTCTTACCATGGCTAGGAGAAAAATTAACATTTATTCTTGAACCATTATTTGGATTCAAATCAGCAGAAGCAATAGCCTTCCCAATAACTGCATTAGGAGCGGTTGGTGGAGCTATTTCACTAGTACCAGAGTTCCTGAAAAGTGGACTTATAGGAGCTAACGATATTGCAGTATTTACAGCTATGGGTATGTGTTGGAGTGGATACTTAAGTACACATATCGGTATGATGGATGCTTTAGGAGTAAGAAAATTATCTTCAAAAGCTATAATTTCACATACAATCGGTGGTATAGTAGCTGGTATAATAGCCCACTACTTATTCTTATTATTAGGATAGATAAAATAGATAAAAAAAATGCTGAGTACATAATGTGCTTGGTATTTTTTTGCGTTCATAGTCTATGTAGACTATAAATTAAGAAGCCAAATTTTGATAAATAGTATAAGGTATAGTATAATTAACGAAAAGTAGTAAAAGAAGCTAAAAAGACTTTGCAATAGAGTTTTTCAGTGTAGTTACTAAGAAAAATAAATTGATGAAATAAATGTTTATAAAGAATAAGAGGGAAAAGATGGAAAATTATAATAATGATAAAAATACATATATCACACGTATGAATAAAACAGCCTTATCTAAATTCGATGTATTAAAACCTTATTTAAAGAAAAAAACTAAAGTACTTGATTATGGTTCAGGAATTTCCCCTGAGTTTATTAAAAGTGTTCAACAAACAGGTGCGAAATACTATGCTTATGATATTTCTCCAACAGTACAAAATGAATTAGCTAATTTAAATATAGATGTTATTACTGATGAGAATTTAGAGAAAAGTAAAGAAAAATATGACATTATTTATGTCGAGTGTCTTTCATGAAATAATAAGTTATATGTCTCGTCCTGAGAGAACTAAAGTATTAAAACAAATATATAGAAACTTAAAAAAAGATGGGAAACTTATTATAAGAGATTGGGCCAATAACAATTCCGATAACCCATATATAATAAATACGAAAAGTGAAAAAGCTAGCAACGAAGTTGATAGATGGGTTAAAAAACTCAAAGAAAATTCAATTATACAAAATGTAGAAAAGATTAATAATAAAGAATACAAAACTACAGAGAAAGAAGCTTATGAAGTTATATTTCATGTAGTTTGGGGCTTACAATCACTTGAAAGAGAAAGTAAAGAAGAATATAATATTCAAGATTATTTAGAAAAGTGGTTACTTAAGCCATTAAACTTCAAAATATCTAGCATAATAGAAGAGAAGGATGAGAGTTATTTACAGTATTTACAAAAATATTTTAAATTAGATGAAGTACCTTTTAATACGAAATGTATATTAGTGTTAGAAAAAGATATTTAAGAGATGTATAGAAAGAATAAAGAAATAAGAGGAAGTTGTATTGAGTAGAATTTTTAAAGTAATATTATTGCTATTTTTTATAGCACCAGTAATTGTAATCTTATATGATACATTAGCAGCCCCTAAAGTTTTAACTAGGGAAAACAATAAAGGTAATGAGTATGAACAACTTGACAGACTAATGAATACAACAAGATATGCAGAGCAGGTAAGAAAAGCAGGATACGAAGTAGATGATTATGATTTAGAAATGATGGACAGAATACCAGTGTTAAAAACGTTAGGGAAAAATAAACTAAGTATTGAATCTCCTATGGATAAAACTATACATATATTTACTGAAGAAGATCACAATTTAATAATTTTTAATAAGGATATGACTATTACGGGAAGTGTAATAAGCCAAGGCGAAGATAAACCCAGTAGAAAGTTAACAGAAGAAGAAAAGAGCAAGTATGAAAAAGAGATAAAACAAGAAATAAATAAGCTATTGGATGATGTTTATAAGGCGGGAGAGGGAGAAAAACAATAGAGGAAAAAGAAATGATGAGTAGAATTTTTAAAGTAATATTATTGCTGTTTTTTATAGCTCCAGTAATAGTGATTTTGTATGATACATTAGCAGCCCCTAAAGTCTTAACTAGGGAAAATAATAAAGGTAATGAGTATGAACAACTTGATAGATTAATGAATACAACGAGATATAGAGGACAGGTAAATAAAGCAGGATATGAAGTAGATGAAAATGATATAATGATGGATAGAATACCGGTGTTAGAAACTAAAGGGGAAACAAAGTTTATTATTCAATCTCCTACGAATAGTAAAAAAATATATGTATATATAACTGGGTATTTTAACCTTATTATTTTTGATAGGAATATGAGTATAGTTGATAGCTCTATAGATCAAGGCGAAGATAAACCCAGTAGAAAGTTAACAGAAGAAGAAAAGAGCAAGTATGAAAAAGAGATAAAACAAGAAATAAATAAGCTATTGGATGATGTTTATAAGGCGGGAGAAAAAATGCAATAGTGAATGTAAAAAAAGGACGTGATAATTTTCACGTCCATTTTCTTTTAAGAATCAAATATAATTTTTTTCAGTACCTTGAATCAAAATAATGTAAGTAGTATAATAAAAAAAGAAATGTCTTAATAAACTTTTTAGTATAAAATAAAGGGGAAAAATAAGTGGATAGATTTAAGAGTTTTAATTTTTATTATACATTACTGATAACTGCAGTAGTGTCAGTCGGTGCTAAGTATTTAGCTACATTACCTGCTTTAAAATTATTTGGGCACTTAGTTATAGCCTTAGTAATAGGTATGGTATTGCAGCTGTCAAAATCTTTAAAAGCTCAAACTAAAGGAGACATACCTTTTATAAGTAATAAGTTTTTACGTCTTGGAATTATTTTATTAGGATTTAAACTAGCATTAGATAAATTACTTACAGAAGGTAAGAAAACATTACTTTTAGCCTTTTTTGTAGTTTTATTTATGATAATTCTTACTTATACAATGTGTCGAATTTTTAAAGTTGATCATGAGCTAGCTTTATTATCATCATGTGGTTGTGGTATTTGCGGTGCTGCTGCGGTAATGGGTGTAAGTGGACAACTAAGAGCTAAAACAGATAATAGCGTATTAGCTGTTGCGGTAGTAGCTATATTAGGAACGGTGTTTACATTAATAGAAGTTACATTAAAACCGTATTTAGGATTAGAAGCCTATAACTATGGTATCTTTACAGGAAGTAGCTTGCATGAAATAGCTCATGCTGTTGCTGCAGGTGGCGCAGGAGGTCAAGTAGCTCTTGATACTGCGATACTTACTAAATTATCTCGTGTACTTATGCTTATTGTAGTTGCAATAGTTTTATTTGTGATTAACCGCCGTAGTAATGATGAAGCTCAAGGTAAGATGCCAATGCCATACTTTATTATTGGTTTTATCTTTATGAGTATCTTAGGTAGTTACGTTAGCTTTTTAAAACCGTTAGCACCATATTTTGTTGATGCAGCATATATCTTTTTAGGTATGGCTATGACAGCGTTAGGAATGAGTGTTAATTTTAAAGTTATAAAAGAACGAGGTATGCGTGTGTTTGTAGCTTGTTTCTTATCATCAACTATTTTAATGATAGTATGTTATTTAATTGCTAAATTTGTATTTTAATACACTCTGGGAGAGTAATTCATATTAATTAAGAATTACTCTCTTTTATTATACAAATTACTCAATATTTTAGGTTACTATTTTTAAAAACAAGTAAAACTTGATATAATATAAAGACATAGAAAAAAAGCAATAAAAATTAAAAAGTACAAAGGAGAATAATTATGGCAATAACAAAATTATTAGGGATAAAATATCCAGTATTTCAAGGTGGTATGGCACAAATTGCAAAACACGAACTAGCGTCAGCTGTATCAAATGCCGGTGGTTTAGGAATAATCGCGTCTGGAGGTATGAGTATAGAGCAAATTAGGGAGGAAATTGTTAATTGTAAAAAACATACTGATAAACCTTTTGCGGTTAATTTAATGTTAATGATGCATAATATAGATGAGATTATAGATGTAGTTATTGAAGAAGGTGTAGGAATCGTAACAACAGGTGCAGGAACACCAAGAAAATACATGCCAAAACTAAAAGAAGCAGGTATAAAAGTTATTCCGGTTATCCCATCTGTAAAAGCAGCTAAAAAAATGGAAGAGCTTGGCTGTGATGCTGTTGTTGTAGAAGGTATGGAAGCGGGAGGACATGTAGGTGAAAGTACTACTATGGCTCTTTTACCACAAGTAACAAGTGCTGTAAATATTCCTGTTATTGCTGCTGGTGGTATTGCGGATGGAAGAGGAGTAGCTGCTGCATATTGCTTAGGTGCAAGTGGAGTTCAAATGGGAACAGTATTCTTAGCTACAGAAGAATGTCCAGTCTCAGAAAATTATAAAAATGCTATTTTAGAAGCGGTAGATACTTCAACAACGTTAACTGGTACAAAATTTGGAGCGCCAGTAAGAGGAATTAAAAATGAATTAACTAAGAGATATCATGAATTAGAGGAAAAATCATCAACTCTAATGGAATTAGAAGAATTAACATTAGGTTCATTAAGAAAAGCAGCCTATGAAGGTGATGTGGAAAATGGATCTATAATGTCAGGGCAAATCGCTGGTTTAGTAAATGAAATAAGACCAGTTAAAGATGTAATAGAAGGTATATTTGAAGAAGCTCAAAAAGTTCTAGAAGAAACAAAAATAAAATTTTAGTTAAATGTATTAAAAATGGAATATAGAGTGATTTGTATAAATCACTCTATAATTATTTTAAGGTATTTTTACGAAAATAAATAAAGGAGAATAGTATTGTGCAGAATAATGAAAAATAAAAAGCAATGAACTTGAGAACCAGATAGAAAATGCTTCTCAGTTCGAAAAAAAGAAAGCAACGATGGACAGTCTAATAAAAAAATAAAAATCAAAAATATTTAAATGAGAAGACAGTAACTATTGTGCTAACTTTAGCGGTTGCTTTGATAGCGGTAGTATTTCTCTTTGTACGTTCGAATAATACTGTAGGAGCAAAAACATCTCAGGAAGCGGCTCAAGGATTTGTAGAAGCGGTAAATTCAGATGACTATGAAAAAGCTAGTAATTATGTTTATTATGAAAATGATGATGTAAGAAAAGATGTAAAAAAGGAATTAAAAGATAAAGATAAAATACAAACTAGTTTACATAGACATATGTATAAGACATATAAAGACTATAAGATAGTCAGTGTAGATGAATCAGGTGATGAAGCAAGGGTGACGTTAAAACATGAGAGTGAACCTGGTAAAATAGTCTATAGTGATTTTAAGATGAAAAAGGTAGACGACAGGTGGTATTGCGACATAATGTAATTTTATGTGTAAATACTAAAGGAGAGAAGTATACATGGAAAATCAAGATAATAATATTAATAATGACTCACAGTTAAGTGAAGATAATAATAAACAACAGGATAAAAAGTCTAAATGGGTAAATAAAAAAAATATAACAATCATTTTAACATTGTTAGTTGTTATAATAGCGGGAATATTTTTCTTTATTCGTTTATCTAATGCTTACGGGGAAAAAACACCTGAAGAAGTATCTCAAAAATTTTTAGATGCAATAAATAAAGAAGATTATTTAAAAGCTAGTGATTATGTTTACTATGCTTGTAGTGAAAAGAGGGAAGAAGTTAGAAAAGAATTACAAGAAGAAGTAAACAAAGAAGATAAAAGCAAAATGCATATAAGCAAGGCCATATATAGAAATATATATCTTTTTTCTAAAGATTTAGAAATAGATAGAATAGTAGAAGAAAATGGAAAAGAACCTTATGCTTTGTTGAAAGAAAAACCAGATTCTAATAGGAATAGACAATCAAAAAGGTTATTGTTGAAAAAAGTAAAAAATAGATGGTATATTGACCTAAAATATTCATAGAAAGTTAATAATATACCAAATAATGTATAAATAAAAAAAGTGAAAAATTGGCAATAGTTACTAATGATAAAAAATTAGTAATTATTGCTGTTTTTATTTAACGGTAATATGTGTTTTTATAGTTTATAACAAAGATTGACAAGTCTATAACAACAATATTATAATATTTAGTGACTGTAATAAATAAAAAGTAGAGGATTGTGAATATATGGCGGAATTTATAGTTGGACCAAATAATTCATCTTTTTTTAAAAAGAGAAAGCACTGGACCTTATTAGAAGCGATAGAAGAGGCTAAAGATGGGGATACTATAATGATATCAAGTGGATATTGTTATGAAAGTGACAAAAATATAGTAATTACAAAAAATATTAAAATTGTAGGGGATTTTGATTTTGAATCAAAAGACAAGTCGAAATTTATACCAGAAATAAGAACAGGGGTGTTTGTGAGAAAAGGAGCGGAAGTTACTTTAAAAAATGTGGCTATTAGGCTAAATAGAGAAAAAAGTAACGCACTTAACGTAAAAGATTTGGCGGCTATTGTTGGAGAAGGTTTAATAATAGAGAACGCTGTTAAAACGGGTGAAAATTATCCAATCATATATGCAGATGATAACGCAAGTATAAAACTATCTAAATCAGTAGTGCGCCCCTCTTCTCTAGAAGTACATAAAGTTTATGCAAAGGATGCAAAGTTAGACATAAATGCGTCAGTAATTTATGCCAGTATAACTATGTATAATACAAAATTTAAAATAGATAATACTACAGTAGATTATAATGCTTCTAATACTTTATCTATAAAAGAAAAATCGAAAGGGAGTATGTACAATAACCTTATAAAAGGTGGGGATGTTAAAGATAATATTCCGTGTGTATTTGTTAAAGAGTCGGAAGTATCAATAAACTCATCGACGATTTTTCAACCAAACTACAGTAGTGCGCTATGTGTAATTAATTCAACAGTAAATCTTACAAATATAGCAACTAGTTCAGCTAAAATGTATGATAGAGCAGTAGTGAAGGTTGATGAACACTCTATTTTTGAAGAAAGTATCTTTGTTGAAGAAAATTCAAGATTTACAGGGGATGTAATATCGATTTTCGGTCGAATGAATGGAAAGATAAATTTATATATTGCTCAAAATAGCGAAGTTAAGTTTAATCTTATCAATATGGGAAGATTATCGGTACCTCCTATAAAAGTAGAGAGGGATTCATCATTTGATGTAGCAAAACTAAGACAAATACAGTATAAAGAAGAATCAGGAAGTTTCGAAATTGATGAAAGGAAACAACCTGTAGTTGTTGCTGAATCATTAGAAATAGAATATTTTGGAGAAAAAACTGCTTTTGAAAAATTAGATGAGATGATTGGATTAACTAAGGTGAAATCTGAAGTTCGAGAGTTTATTGCATTAGCTCAGATGAATAAACTTAGAAGAGAAAAAGGATTAGAGGATGCGCCTTTAACACTTCATTCACTATTTTTAGGAAATCCTGGAACAGGGAAAACAACCGTAGCAAGATTAATAGGAAAAATATTATATCAAAAAGGTCTTATTAAATCTGATAAATTCGTTGAGACTTCGCGTTCAGATCTTGTTGGAAAATACATAGGGCATACAGCTAAACAAACTAGAGAGGTACTAGAATCAGCTTTAGGTGGAGTGTTATTTGTAGATGAGGCTTATACTCTTGCGACAGGTGGAGAAAATGACTTTGGTAGAGAAGCAATTAATGAAATATTGAAATTTATGGAAGATAATCGTGAAGATATAGTAATTATCTTCGCAGGTTATACGAAAAGTATGATGGACTTCTTAGAAACGAACGAAGGTTTAAGAAGTAGAATACCAAACCATTTTAATTTTGAAGATTATACAGTAGATCAATTATACAAAATTGGTTTATTAGAATTGCAAAACCAAGGTTATAAACTTAACCATGAAAAATATGCAGAGTTTGTAAAGCATAACTATAATATAAGTAATGATAATAGTAATGGTAGATGGATAAGAAATCAAAATGAAAAGTTAAGAAAAAAACTAGCATTACGTTTACTGGATGATATAAATGCGGATATAACTACAATAACTGATGAAGATATGGAAAGTGCAAAACTTTAATGTAACTATAGAATAATATAGACGTTTTAAAAAGAGGGTTATAAAAAAACTCTTTTTATAAAAAAACTATAAAAAAATAATACAAGAAATTTTGACAAGTTATTCTAATTTAAGTATAATGCTTAAGGTGAGTTTTAATTATATTTTAAGTATAAAGTAATTTTAAGGAGAAAGTATCAGTATGGAGAAAAAAATAATAATTCTAAAGATTTACAATCGGAAAAAAAGAAAAAAATAATACTAGTTCAAATAGTAAGGGTAAAAAAGATTATATTACTAAGTTCTGCAGTGGGAGCGTTATTAATAGCAATAGTGACATTGTTTATACTTTTTTTTATTTCTTATGCTAGTTTTAAATTTATTGTAGGATGCTTTATTCAGTGTAACTAGAAGGCGCTTATTCCTATACATTTTTTTGTAAATATTAATTCGATTATATAGCTGTAACATGTAATAATGCTCTTTTTATTATTTTTTGTAAAAGGGTATAAATCAAGGTAATTTTTATAAAATTCATAAAAATAATACAAGAAATTTTGACAAGTTATTCTAATTTAAGTATAATACTTAAGATATGTTTTAATTATATTTTAAGTATAAAGTAATTCAAAGGAGAAAATAGTAGTATGGAGAGAAATAATAATTCTAAAGATATACATTTAGAAACAGATAACCAGGATAATAACCTACAATACGGTAATTATAATCAACCAAATGGCCAATATAATAACCAACAATACGGAAATAATAACCAACCGAATGGTCAATATAATAACCAACAATACGGTAACTATGATCAACCAAACGGTCAATACAATAACCAACAATACGGTAACTATAACCAACCAAATGGACAATATAATAACCAACAATATGGGAATTATAATCAACCAAATGGACAATACAACAACCAACAATATGGAAATTACAATCAACCGAATGGTCAATACAATAACCAACAATATGGGAATTATAATCAACCGAATGGTCAATATAATAACCAACAATACGGAAATTATAATCAACCGAATGGTCAATATAATAACCAACAATACGGAAATTATAATCAACAAGATGTACAATTTGGCAATCAACAAAATCAAAATAATGTTCCATATAATACTACAACAAATAATATTTCATCAAATAAAAACAATAAAAAACTTATAATAATAAGTTCTATTGCAGCGGCATTATTAATAGTAATCGCAGCAATATTTATGTTTTTTAATAATCAAGAAGGAGCAAGTAGTCCAGAAGGGGCGGTTCAAGGATTTATAGATGCATTTAAAAAAGATGATTATGTAAAAGCAAATAATTATATTTATTATTCAAGTAAAGAAGAGAGAAAAGAAAAAGATGAGAAAATAGAAAAATTATTAAAAGAAGATAAAACTAATATATTGAAGTTATCTGTTGTTGATAGAGTAAAAAATACTAAAATTGTTGAAGTGAAAGAAAAAAGTGATACGGAAGCGAGAGTAAGAGTATCAATAGATGATAGCAGTACAGTAAGTGTAACTGTGAAAAAAATTGATGGTAGATGGTATTTAAATGATGCATTTCCATTTTAATTATATAAAGATTTAAAATATCAAATAAAAAAAGTAAATCTGAAGCTGATAATTTAATGCTTCAGATTTTTTTTTAAAAAATTTTAAAAAAGATAAAATTATAGAATATCAAAGTCTCTATTTTTTTAATAGTTTATCAAATATTTTAAAAAAACAGAATAATTTTTTTAATTATTAGTAAAGGTGAATAAATGAAAAATTAGGATTTGGACATAAAAAAAGTATGCTTAATAATAAGGAAATTGAGAAATAGTATATATACTAAAAAAATGTAACAAAGTTTATAAATTAAGTTGACTAAAAAGTCCAGAATAATATATTATAAATTTATGTATTTTTTTTACAATTAAAAGGAGGTTTTTATGATTAATCAAAGAGAAAAGCAAGTTACTTATGGTTCTGCTTTTAGTGATTATTTTAGAGGTTTTGTAGATTTTACAGGATACTCAACAAGAGCGGGTCACTGGTTTCCATTTGGAACTATTTATGGAGCAGTAATATTAATATTTATTATCTTTTTTGGTAGTGTACTTAGTTCGATAATAGGAATAGGAAATAGAGCATCTAGCAGTTATTATTATACAACTAGATCAGCGGGATATGATTTATTGAGTACAGCATCAAATGCACTTATTTTCCTAGTTATTTTCTACATTATTTTATTCATTTTGGCAATTCCTACAACAGCAAGCTTTGCTAGAAGATTACGTGATGTAGGGTTTGCTGCATGGGGAATAGTATTAGCGATAGTTATATTCTATTTATTAAATATCTTTTCGATTTATATTGTAACACCATTATATGATATTTGTTTTATTTTTGTTTTAATGTCATTACCATCAAATTGTCTAGAAACAGATAAAAATGATGATTTTTCTAAATTTTTATTTAGACAAACTAGAAGAGCTCAACAATACTATGGTCAATTTAATAATAATGGACAAACGTTCTATCAAGGTCAAAATGTTGGTCAATTTAATCAATATGGTCAACAAAATTACCAAAATGGACAACAACAGTTTAACCAAAACCAACAAGGTTATAATGGATATCAAAACCAACAAAATCCAAATTTCCAAGGAAATAATGGATACCAAAGTTATAATAATCAAAATCAAGGATATCCTCAATTTGATCAATATGGACAACCAATAAATCCAAATTATCAAGGGCACCCAAATCAAGGGTTTAATCCAAACGGACCAAGACCACAACAACCAGTAAACCAAGGGCACCCAAATCAAGGTCAAAATCCAAATGAACCAAGACCACAACAACCAACTCACCAAGGACAACAAAATCAAGGTGTAAATCCAAATCAAGGTCAAAATCCAAACGGACCAAGACCACAACAACCAATTCACCAAGGTCAACCGAATCAAGGTGTAAATCCAAATCAAGGTCAAAATCTAAACGGACCAAGACCACAACAGCCGACTAACCAAGGGCCAGTAAATCCAGGTGTAAATCCAAATCACCAAGAGCAAAGCCCTGTAAAAGAAGCTCCAAAGCCACAAGAAACTGTGCAAAAACAAGAGGTTCCAATTCCAGAGGTTAAAGAAACACTAGAAGTTAATGAGTCAGTTGAAGTAAAAAAAGAAGTAAATGAAACTCCAAGTGTTCAAGGTGGAGTTAAGAGTAGAAGACTTCAAAAGTTAAATAAACCAGAAGAAGAACAAACTATTCTAAAAAGAAGAAATAAATAATTAGCTAGAAAGATAGAGTCTTAGGACTCTATCTTTTTTTGTTTACAAAAATTCGAAAAATACTATATTGTACATAGAAAAACAAAATCATATAAAAAAATTAATTTATCTAGGATATCATTTAAATATAGTATTAATCTAGTATATAATATAGATGAGAGATAATGGAAAGGAACAATTATTATGACAAGAATAGCTATTTCTTTTTCTAATTCATATATGGGAAAAAGTCCTAAAATGGAATAGATAGGCTACAAGTAAAAAAGAACGGAGTATTTAGAAAAAATAGGTATCACTCATAATATAGTAAGTACCTTAAAGAAAAATATAGGAAAAGAAAATCACATATTAAACTATTTATTTTCAAATGGATATAATACAACTAACAAAGAGAACAAAGAGCTTTATATAACTAATAAAGATAACGAGATAATTATCGATATGAATAATGGGAGTTACACATTTAATGGTGTAGAGTTTTCATCATACTATAGTTTAATAACACATTTATTAAAGGTATTTATTCCAAATGATGCATTGTGTTTTTTTGATTGGTTTGGAGAACCTATAAATTATTTGTTTGAAGGAGTTAAACATGCTCGCACGATAGGTGTAGTTCATTCGAATCATATTTGTAGTTATGTGCCAACAGTAACAAATAATCATCAACTTTGGCATAGAGAGTTTGATTACTATATAACTACTAATGATATTCAAACGGAAGATCTCAAGAAGAGGTTTCCTAAAAAAGCTAATAGAATCTTAACGATAGTTCCTTATGATACCTTTTATTTAGATGAATTAGTGTTGCCTGAAGACAAAGTATCTCGAAATACTAATACGTTACAATTAGTTACAGCTAGCTATCTAGAGGATAATAAGTGTATTGACTATCTAATTCAAATAATGCGTTTAGTTGTAAATAAAAACCCTAATGTTTATTTAAATATTTATGGACAAGGGACACAGTTAGAGTATTTACAAGATTTAGCTAGTAGTCTAGGTGTTAGTAATAATATTTATTTTCACGGGCATTATGAAGATGCGACTATCTTAAAAAAATATGACGTTTATGTTAGTACTTCTCCAAATGAAGCTTTTGCGACAGTTTTATTAGAGGCGATGTCATTAGGTTTACCGGTTATAGGTTTAGATGTGTTATTTGCGAATAAAAACTATATTAAAAATGGTTATAATGGCTATCTTATACCTTATTCAGTTGTAAGTATAGAATCAAAAGCAGATATTTATTTTGAACAAATAGCAATGTATACTGATTTTTCAAATAAGCTACTAACGTTAACGAAAGATGAGATAGATACATTAGGGGAAAATGCCAAACAGTTTGTTGAAAGATTTTATGGAGAGGGTAGAGCTGTTCAAGATTACAAAAAGTTACTTGAAGATGTAGAAAAAACAGAAGAGGATCCTTACATACCGATTAAGAGAGGTGATTTATGTACAGGTCTCCATGTAAATCATGTAAAAGTACCTAGAGAGTGGTCTTATGTTATGCAGTCATATAACAATTCATATATTTGTGATTTGGATGTAAATATAATAGCTACAACTGAATTTAATGAAGGAGAATTTCCAATTATAAAGAAAATTAAGTGGAAAGAATAATGTTTTATATAAAAGAACACATTTTACAAATTTTATTTAAAAAAGTTTAAGATTTAAATATGAAAGTTATAGAAATCGCTTTATTGATAGGAATTCTTATTGATAAGTAGGGATATATTGTGCTATAATGGAGATGTATAATGTAAAGGAATAATATCGAATTTATGAAGATAACAAAAAAATAAATGTTTGAAAGAAGGAGATATCATGAAAAAGAAATTGCTTTTATTAACTTTATCAGCAAGTAGTTTACTAAGTACGCAACCAGCGTTTGCAAATGACTCACAATCAGATATTGAAGCAAAATTAAATAGTGTAGAGTGGAAAGGATTAAAGCCTGCTAAAAATGGTGGGCCAAATATTGCACACCTGGATAAAGCTAGTTTAACTGCGGATGAGGTAAAGGCAATCCGTTCTTTAGAAAAAGATGAAAGAGTAAAAGAATGCTCTGTTTATAAATTAGTTTATGAAAAAGATGGTTCTGCACCGAAAAAACCAAAAACATTACCTAATACGGGTGATGTAATAGGTTATGGTTATTTAGTTGGAGCAGGAGTTCTAGCTGGATTAGCGTTTTATTTATTAAGAAATAAACAAGGAAGAAAAATGCTTGTTATTATGTTAGTAGGAGGAAGCTCATTAGTATATGCGATAAATGATGCTAATGCTATAACAGGTAAAGAAATTAAACCTTCAATTCTTGTGACTAGTAATAATGTAATTAACGCACCGGAAATAGATGGTTATCGTTTTGTAGGTGTCATTGAAATGGAGGGTGTTTGTCTAATAGATCCAACACCAACACCAACACCAACGCCAACGCCAACACCAACACCAACGCCAACACCGACACCAACGCCGACACCAACGCCGACGCCAACACCGACACCAACTCCAACGCCAACGCCGACGCCAACACCGGAACCTCAACCAGAAAATGAAGATAATAATTATGTTACGGTTAAACCGGGGACACCTTCTCCAGCAAGTGCACCGATAATGTCACCGTTTGTTTTAGATTTTAGTGATCAATATGAAGATGCACAAAAAGATAATCTAAAAAAACTTACAGATTTAATATAGAAATAAATTAAATGCTCGTAAAGTAACTTTGAAAAATCAAAGTATTTTACGGGTGTTTTTCATTAAAATAATAGAAATTTTCAAAAATTTTCATAAAACAAGGATTGAAATTTTATAAAAAGTATAAAGTAAACATAGGTAATAATTACTTGTTCAAACGTTTGTTTTGTTATTATGATAATTGTTGTCAAAATAATAAATAGTATGATATAATTTAAATTAAATAAAGAAGAAAAATATTAAATTTATAAAAATAACAATAATGGCATTGTGAGGAGAAAGGGTATATCATGAAGAAAAAATTATTATTATTAACATTATCGGCAAGTAGCTTATTATACGCACAACCAGCGCTCGCAAATGACGCTAAAACAGATGTGGAAGCTAAGTTAAGTAGTAATCAGTGGAAAGGTTTAAAAGCAGCTAAAAATGGAGGAGCAAATATCGCTTATGTAGATAAAGCTAGTTTATCCGCTGAAGAGAAAGCTGCAATCCGCGCGTTAGGAAAAGATGAAAGAGTAAAAGAATGTTCAGTTTACAAGTTGGTTTATGAGAAAAACGGAGCACCAGTCAATAAACCTAAAACATTACCTAATACTGGGGATGTAGTAGGTTATGGTTACCTAGTGGGAGCAGGTGTATTGGCAGGATTGGCGTTCTATCTATTAAGAAATAAACAAGGAAGAAAAATGCTTGTTATCATGTTAGTAGGAGGAAGTTCATTAGTGTATGCAATAAATGATACTAATGCATTTTCTGGGAATCCAGTTGCTCCAACTATACTAGTAGCTAGTAATAATGTAATTAATGCACCGGAAATTGATGGTTATCGTTTTGTAGGTGTAATAGAGTTGGAAGGAGTTTGTTTAATTGACCCTAATCCAACGCCAAAACCAGAACCGAAACCAGATCCAAAACCAGAACCAGATCCAAAAGTGACACCAGAACCAAATCCAGAGGAACCACAAGTTAAGCCAGGGACACCGTCTCCGGCATGTCCACCTACTATGAACCCTAACTTGCCTTCAGAAGTTCCAACAGGTGATCCAGGAACACCGTCTCCAGCGTGTCCACCGACTGTGGTACCAAATCTACCTACACCTCCAAGTTTACCTGGTGATGAAGTGGGAACACCAGCTCCAGCAAGTTCACCAATTATGGCACCATTTATGTTAGATTTTAGCGATGAGTTTGAAGGTGTGCAAAAAGATGAATTAAAGAGAATAGCAGGTCTATTTTAAAACAAATAAATACTACCTATAGAGAATCCTAAAAAACAAAGATACTCTATAGGTATTTTTTTGTTATTAACTCAAAATGAGTGTATTTTTATCGAAACGATCAAATCAAATGAAAATCAATCTTTTAATTGCGTAAAAACGTTCAAATCATTCGATAAATTTGATTGTTTTTGATTGTTTTTGCTTGAATTTGATTGAACAGTTGTTATATATTAAGTATAATAAATTTGGGAGTTAAGGAGAATAAGAAATTGGTAAATGAAAGACAAAATAATATTTTAAAATTATTAGAGGAAACAGGTTCTATAACGTTGCATGAATTGGTAAATTTCTGTGATGTATCAGAAGCCACAATAAGACGTGATCTTACAACTTTAGAAGAAAAGAATTTGTTGTACAGAACTCACGGTGGAGCTGTGAAACGCTCATCTGCACGTGGAAGTGAAGAAAGTGTAGCGATGAAACGCTCAGAATACCTAGCAGAGAAGAAAGAAACTGCAAAGTATATTAATCAAAGTATAATTCAATCCGGTCAAACGATTTATTTAGATGCAGGCACATCTACATATGAATTAATTGATTACTTACGCGATAAGAGAATAACGGTAGTAACAAACTCTACATATCATTTGCCAAAACTTATTAATAATAAAATACATACTATTATTTTAGGCGGAACTTTGAAACATTCAACACAGGCAGTAGTGGGACCTGCGGCTATTGAACAATTAAAAAATTATAGTTTCGATATGTGTTTTATTGGATGTAATGGGGTTGATGAGAATTTTGGAGTTACTACAGCTGATGAAAGTGAAGCATTTATTAAGAGTTTAGCTATCCAAAATAGTAAGAAAAAATACGTTTTAGCAGATAAAACAAAATTTGGACATAGAAAATTCCAGAAATTTGCTGAACTAGATGAAGTAACGATTTTATCTTATGAGGTACCAGAAAAATATAAAAGTTACAAAAATATAATAGAGATTAAGTAGAAGGAGGAAGTGTAAGTGTATTATACTATAACTTTAAATCCAGCGGTAGATATGTTAACAACAGCAGAAAAACTTTGCTCTTGGAAAATTAAATAGAACAGGGAAGCAAAAGTATGTTGTTGGTGGAAAAAGGTATCAACATTTCAATGTTATTAAAAAAATGTTGGGAGTAGATACTTGTGCATTAGGATTTGTTGCAGGGTTCACAGGATATTTTATTAAAACAGAGTTAGACAAACTTGAAGTTAAATATGACTTTGTTGAAACTTTAGGTACAACTCGTATCAATATGAAGTTAACTACCGAGACTGAAACAGAAATTAACGGTCAAAGTAGTGCGGTTAGTGAAGAGAATGTTAATGAATTCTTTAAAAAATTAGATAAACTAACATCAGAAGATGTAGTGTTTTTATCAGGAAATGTTATTGCAGGAATGGGTGTAGAAGACTTTAAAGCTATCGCTAAAAAAGTATCTGAATCAGGTGCGACATTAATAGTTGATAGTAATAAAGACTTAGTTTTAGATACATTACAATATAAACCATTTGTAGTAAAACCTAATGAATTTGAATTGGGTGAAATGTTTGGTGTAACATTAAATGGCTTAGATGAAATATTAGATTATGCTAAAAAACTTCAAGAACGTGGAGCGAAAAATGTACTTGTTTCACGTGGAGCAGACGGCGCAATCCTACTTACAGAGGCGAATGAAGTGTTTGAAGTGAATGTAGCAAAAGGAAAAATTGTTTCAACTGTTGCAGCTGGAGATAGTATGTTAGCTATGTTTGTTGCGAAGTATAACGAAACAAAAGATTACGCTGAAGCATTAAAATATGCTTCTGCAGCAGGAGGAGCTACATCATTCTCAGTAGGTGTAGGAAGCAAAGCTCTAATTGAAGAACTTGTACCTCAAATTAATGTAAAAAAACTAAAATAGATTAAAGAAAAAATAATTAAGGAGACTTTTTTAATGAAATTAACAGATGTTATTAATTATGATTTAACACAGTTTGGTTTTAGTGCCTCAAATAAAAATGAAGCACTAGACAAATTAACTACTATGTTAGTAGAAAAAAATGTTATTAAAAGTAAAGACAATTTTTTAAATGCTTTATTAGCACGTGAAGCTCAATCAACAACAGGTGTTGGTGAAAATGTTGCGATTCCTCATGCTAAGAGTGCTGATTTTGACAAAGCTATGATTGTTTACGCTAAAAGTAATGAAGGTGTAGAGTGGGAAAGTTTTGATGGGAAACCAGCTAAACATATCTTTATGATTTGTGCACCAGATGGCGGTGCAGACGAACACTTAAAAGCATTAGCTTCATTATCTCAAGCTTTAATGGATCCTGAAGTAAAAGCAGGTTTAGATGCTGCAACAACTAAAGAGGATGTAGAAAAAGTATTTTCTGACTTTGTAGCTAAATCAGAAGCGCCAAAAGAAGAGAAAAAAGAAGAAGCTAAACCAAGCGGGGAAAAACCTTACATTATAGCTGTTACAGCTTGTCCTACAGGTATTGCTCACACATTTATGGCAGCTGAAAAAATAAAAGAAACAGCTAAAGAAATGGGACTTGATGTTAAAGTTGAAACAAATGGTCAAATCGGTGTAGAAAACAAACTTACTAAAGAAGATATTGAAAGAGCAGCAGGTATTATTGTTGCTGCCGATAAAAAAGTAGAAGTTGCTCGTTTTAACGGACGTCCAACAATTATGACAAAAGTTGCTGATGGTATTAATAAACCAAAAGAACTTATTCAAACTATTTTAGATGGTAAAGCACCAATTTATAATCACGATGGAGCAGAAGATGAAGCAGAAGATTCTGCTGGAGATGAAAGCATTTGGCGTCAAACTTATAAACACCTAATGGAAGGTGTAAGTAATATGCTACCATTCGTAGTAGCTGGTGGTATTCTTATTGCGATATCATTTATTTGGGGTATTAACTCATTTAATCCAGAAGATCCAAGCTATAATAAATATGCTGAAGTGTTATTCTACTTAGGTAAAATTTCATTTAGTATGATGTTACCAATCCTTGCTGGATTCATTGGACGTAGTATTGCGGATAGACCAGGATTTATTGTTGGTATGGTCGGTGGTATCTTAGCGGATCCAAGTATTCTTAGTCTGAAAAGTGATGTATTAGCGTATACACCATCAGGATTCTTAGGTGCATTAGTAGCAGGGTTCTTAGCGGGAGGAATAATTTCATTCCTTAAATTAGCGTTCAAATGGATGCCTCGTTCATTAGATGGAATCAAACCAATTTTCTTATTCCCTATCTTAGGGTCACTAATTATGGGTATATTAATGATTTATGTAATTAACGCTCCAATGGCGTCAGTTATGGTAGGATTACAAAGTTTCTTAGGTGGTTTAAGTGGAAGTGGAAAATTCATCCTTGGTTTCGTAGCTGCAGCAATGATGGCTATCGATATGGGTGGTCCAATTAACAAAGCGGCATATGTAACAGGTACAGCGCTACTAACTGCTTCAGGAACAGCAGGAAGTGATGTAATGGCGGCAGTAATGATTGGTGGTATGGTACCTCCATTAGCGATTGCTGTTTCAGCAACAATTAATAAATCTATCTGGCCAAAATCTCAACGTAGTGGTGCATTAGTGAACTATGTAATGGGGCTAGCATTTATTACTGAAGGAGCTATTCCTTTTGCAGCAAGTAATCCATTACGTGTAATTCCACCATTATTCTTATCAAGTGGAGTTGCAGGAGCGTTAAGTATGGTATTTGGTTCTGTATCAAAGGCACCGCACGGTGGTATCTTCGCGATAGCAGTAGGTGCGGTAAGTAATCCATTAATGTACTTACTTGCATTAGTAGTAGGTGCGTTATTAGGTGCAGTATTATTAATTGCTTCACTAAATTTCAGAAAAAATAAATAATATTTAATAATAAAAATCCTTAAAGTCTTTTGAACTTTAAGGATTTTTTTGTTGTTTAACTAAAACTTCCCCAGTAGCTAGTGCGGATGTTGTTTTTACAGTTGCCTGTAGCCATATAGCGACGTTTATTAGAATAAGAAAGATAGCTGATCCAGATAAAACCTTCATTCATAATATAACTATCGTAGTTGACTTTTTCTCCGTAGGAGTAATTAGCTACTACATGACCTTGGATGCTAGGTTTATCTCGAACGTTGATAGAAGTAACATTAACTTTGAATTGTCCAGTTTCATCTGTTCGTTGCCATGCATCCTCGTTGTCGTAGCACGGTCTAATAAATCCTACTAGGTGAGTATCATCTCTTGTCATCAACTTAGCTGTACCACCTCGAGAAGGAGTACCGTCAACATTTTGCTCTACAGAGGTAATTATATTGCCTTGTACTTTGATAACAATACCGACATGACCGTATATATCCCAAGGTCCCCATTGCCAAATAGCTATATCGCCTGGTGCTATAGTAGTTTCTCCTTTTAAATATCTACGCCAACCTTTAGGAAGTGGGTTTTTCAGATAATCAATAGCATTGCCAAACATACGATAATTACCAAAGTATTGCGTATATGCCATAGTAAGGTCTACGCACTGTGCTCCATACATACCATCCATATCAATCCAACGATAAAGATTATTTTTAGCCCAATTAACCATAGCTTCTTGTGTAGACATAAGAATCCTCCTTTATTTTAAGTTGGTAGTTTTACTATCTAATTTAATTTCGATAATTTTAATTAAATCATTAACGCTTTTTCCAATGTTTTGTAAGGTTTTATCTAGTTTTACTATAAAAAACACCGCAACAAATATTGGGAAACCTACAGTATTAATAAAATTAAGAATATCCATAATAAAAAAAGGTGCGACTTTCGCCGCACCCGCCTCCTTCCAAATTATTGAAGAACAGTTTCTTCAGTAGTTACATAAGAGGCTTTTTTAAATTCTGCTAGTGTGCGTTTTTCATTATTAAAAACTTTTGTAGCAATAATTTTTTGACCTACAGCTTCAGCCTCCGCTTTTGTTAAATTATCTTTTGGATAATTTAATGTAATATGATAAGATTTTTTTATCTGCAGTAGTAAAAGTATAAATTTAATTTTTGCATAGTTTAGTTCTCCTTTATTAGATAAGTTCTTTAGTTGTTACAGTGATATTATCGATAGTTTTTTTGATAATAATTTTCCTATATTATCTCCAACATCTTTTAAAAGTAGTCTCGTCGACAGTAGTGTTAGCGTCGAAAGTATAGCTTTTTACGACTTGTTTGTCACCTTTTTCTTCGGCGTAGTTTAATTTTTAAAAACTTTTTTTAATATTCTCATGTAAAAAAATCTCCTTTTTATATATTATTTGTTTTTTTGTCTTAGGCCTCTGACACTATATATATCGAAGGAAAAAAATTTCAAAAATTTCCCAAAAAAATGTTTAAGAAAAATAAAAATTAGTAAAGTTAATGTGAATTTATAATGAAAAATGTGGTATAATATATTCACTGAAAAAGTGTGAAATGTGATTAAACCGGAATTTAATATACACATTTAAAGGAGTTTTAATTATTATTAAGGTACAAATACTATAATGTAAGGTGATAGGTTTTTGAAAAAGTTATGGTTTTGTATTGGAAATTTTTGAAAAAAATAAAGAAGAAGGACTGATAAAAGTGAAGGATAACAAATTATTAAAAGTTTTATGGGGGATTGTTCTAGCGATCTTTTTATGCAGTGCTATCTTTATAGGGATAAGTTATTTCTCTGGTGGGGATAGTTCATCAAGTAAAAAATCAAGCGAAAATTCAACGACAACTACAGACAAAGATAAAGACAAAGATAAGGACAAGGACAAGGAATCTTCATCTGACAACAAAGATGACGAGTCTTCATCTGATGATAAAACTGATGAGCAAAAATATAGAGAAGGTCAAGACTCAGACAATAGCTCTTCAGACAACTCTTCAAATAACTCATCTGATAACAATGTTTCTAATAGTAGTTCAAGAGAAAATAGAGATAATAACTCAAATAGAAGTAATAGATCATCAAATAATAGCTCAAGAAACAATAGCTCAAATAGTAATAGAAACACTAACACATCAAGACCAAGTGAAGATAATAGCAGTTCAAATGCTTCAACATCTTCAACACCAGGCACATTTAAAAACTCTCAAGATGCACACAAATATGCTGACGAAGAAATTAATCGTCTAGCTAAAGAGAATAAAAAAGGTTACGAGTACACTTTAGGACGCAATAATAAAGGTGAAGTAACTGTAAATATTAAACCGAAAAAATAAGTTTAACTAACTTAAGTTGTGTGCAAGGACAGAGCTTAAGTTAGTTTTTTAAAAAATTAATGTTCTAATTATATACTGTAAATGCTTAGTTTTAACTAACTATCGTTGGTTAAAGAGCTGGGAAAAAGCTTTGAAATAACACTAAAAATAGAAAATTTATATAAATCTTAGCTAATTATTAAAATTAGTGTTATAATAAAATATGAAAATTATCTGATAGAGGAAAAACTAACTATGAAAAATAATAAACTATTTAAAATAATGATAGGACTTGTGTCTGCAATAGTAGTTGTAGGTATAGTCTATTTTGGTGTTAGTTATTTTAACGGAGAGGATAATCAGAAAAAGACTAATAACCAAGTTACAGAAAAGAATGAAAGTAAAAATGAAGATAAATCAAATAATAAAGAAGAATCATCAAATAAAAACGAAGATAAAAAAGATGATAACAACAGTACTAATCAAGAAAGTCAAGGAAATCAGCAACAATCTGGTTCACAATCTAAGCAATCATCGAATAACAATGCTAAGAATGTAATCACAAGCCCTAGCCATGGGTCAAGTAGCTCTAATGCATCTAGTGGTGTAATAAAATCACAAGAGTATGGTGGGAAAAAGATTTCTGGAAATGAAGGATTAGGAACAACAGGAAAAGTGTTTAAATCACAAAAAGAAGCTATGGAGTTTGGGAATAGTGAGGTTGCGCGTCTTGCTAAAGAAGATCGTAAATCAAGACAATTCTCTGTAAGTAAAGTAGCAGCTGATGATGGTTCAGTATTAGGGTGGACAGTTGATATATATTTAGACAATTCAACTTCAACTAATAGTAATGATAAAAATGAGAGCAACTAGAAAAATCTAGTTGCTCTATTAAAATTAGGATAGAATTATGAATACTCTTTGTTCTTTAAATATAACACAATAGAATTGTCTAGTCAAATAATTGAAAGTGTTTTAATCAAGAGGGGAAATATGCGTATAGGAATAATAGCTGAATTTAATCCACTTCACAGTGGTCATAAATATTTAATAGATCAAGCAAAAAATATAATAGAAAAAAATGGTGGGGGAGAAATTGTCTGTGTTATGAGTGAATTTTTCACGCAAAGAGGAGAAGTAGCTATAGTAGATGGTTATATTCGAGCGGAAGAAGCTGTTCGAGCAGGCTGTGATATGGTAATTGCTCTTCCTTATTTAGCAAGTGTTGCTTATAGTGATGATTTTGCCAAAAAAAGTATAGAAATTTTATCGAATTCAGGAATTACACATCTTATCTTTGGAACGGAAGATACTTCTATAGAAACGTTTGAAGAAATTTATAATAAACAACAGAATATAACTGAAGTACAGTATAGAGAATTGTTAAAGCAAGGATATAACTTTGCAACTATTAATAGTAAAATACTAGGGTTACAAAATGATATCCCAAACTTTATTTTAGCGTATAGTTATTATAAAAACATTCGTAAATATGCGCCTTATATTAAACTTTTGCCGGTTAAAAGAGAAGGTCAAGGGCTTAATAAAGAAGAGGTAGAAGATAAACGATTCTTAAGCGCCACAGCAATTAGGAAAAAAATATAGATAATAGCGTGGTATCAAACTATTTATCTAAAGAAATGATTGAAAAATATTCGAGCAAGCAAAAATTTTTATCGGAAGAGGACTTTTTGACTTAATAAAAATATAAGATATTATCTCTAGGAAAAAGTGGGGATTAAAAAAACATATATGATGTCAATGAAGGTTTAGAAAATAGAATATATGACATGGCGAATATAGCCGATAAACTATCAAGAGCTGGTAAATAGTATATCTACAAAAAGATATAGCAAAAAGAAAAATCCAAAGAATATTATTACACATATTAACTAATACTACAAAGGCTGATTACAACGAATTTTTTTGGAACAAAAAGTATTTAGAATATTAGCGGCTAAAGAAGATAAAGCTAGTATAATACGAGAAATAAATAATCAAAAGCAATATTACTTTTAGTACCAGTTTTTAAATAGTAAGACTAGCGGTTATTTTGTTCATGATATAAAAGTATCTCGCATATATAATTTAAAAGCACAACAAGAAGATATATTTAGAAAAAATATAATATTAATAAAATAAAAGAAGTGACTTGATAAAAATTCAAGTCACTTCTTTTACATACTAGGTTCTATATAAAACGCTTTATTTTTATTTTTATGTGAACGTGTAGCTATAAAGTATACTGTTAGTAAGAATGCAGCAGTAATTACCCAGTTTACAGAGTCTGCAAGACAGATTGCTAAGAATCCAAATGTATCTGTAAGGAAGATTACTATAACAACACGGTTGATTAACTCGATGATACCTGCCATCATCGCAGTAATTGGGAAACCGTATCCTTGTAATGCACTACGATAAAGTATTATAAGGCCTAAAGGAATATAGGCAAGAGTTACGTTGTTAAAGTAGGTTACTGTAGCATGTGTTAATTCTTCGTTAGGTGCGGTAGTAAATAATGAAATAAAGTTTGGTCCGAAGAATCTAATAACAATTGTACTAAAAATAGCGCAACCTATTGTAATTAATGTCGTATATTTAACGGCTTTTGGTATGCGGTACATTCTTTTAGCTCCGATGTTTTGGCTAATAAATGTTGAAATAGCAGTACCTAAAGCAACGTAGACATAAGATACAATATTTTGAATACGTACACCTACACTGTATCCGGCGATATAGTTAGTTCCAAATCCATTAAGAAATTTTTGAACAACTATTAGTCCGATACCTGTAAAAGAAAACTGCATTCCCATAGGAGCGCCTTGTAAAATAAGATTTTTCATATGAGAGATATCTAATACAGCATCATGTTTAGTAAGTCGTATTTGAGGGTATTTTCTGTTTATATAAATATAGCAACAAAGAGCTGAAGCGGATTGTGCGATTATAGTTGCCACCGCACTTCCTTCTACTCCCCAACCAAATATAGCAACAAAAACATAAGCTAGAATGGCATTTATTACGACTGAAAGCAGTAAGAATAAGACAGGAGTGAAACTATTACCAATACTTCTAAGAGTAGCGGCGAATAGATTGTAAATTAGAGAAGAAGCACAACCTATATATAATATAAATAAGAATTTATGTGCACCATCAAACAACTCGGATGGAGTACTAATAAGCTCAAGAAGGTAAGAGTTGACTAGTGACAGAACAATAGTAAATACTATTCCGATAATAATAGATAAAATAATAGAGTTAAAGAAATATTTCCTAAACTCTTTAAAATCACCAGCTCCAAAGCTTCTGGCCATAATTACCCCGAAACCGTAGGCAGAACCAATAAGAAATCCCATAACAATGAAGTTAATAGGGTTTGCGACACCTACGATAGCTATTCCACTTTCTCCTACGTAATGACCAAGAATAATAGAGTCAATAATTAGGTATAAGTTTTGAAGTAGCCCTCCAATAAAAAAATAAAAAAATAGAAAAAGTGTATTATTTTTTTGATAATATAGGACCTTTGGTCATATCATGCATAAAAAAACACCTCTTTCTAATTGTTTGCAAAGTTCTAAATAAATTTTTATAATATGTTATTTAAAAACATCATAGTAATTTTTAAACTAGAATCAATGGAAAAATCAATTGAAAACAAAGAGGTGTTTCAAAAAGAAAGTATAAATTACTGAATAATTTTATTTAATATACATCTCTTTTTAAAACACCTTTTGAGAGGAGTGGAAACATTTATTTATTTTTAATTGTGTTTTTGTATTTAGCAAAGTGGCGGTACATTTATTTTTTTATACTTTTTTTAATAATCTATAACCTTGTGATTTTGAAATCTTTCTTAATTTTATAGTTTTATCAAAAATTATTAGTTTTTCATAAATGTACTAAAAAACTCTTTTTCTTGATCTGTCAATTCGCTATCTATACTCGAAAAAAATTCAAACTTTATAATGTTAAAGTCAGGTTCAGAAAATAGAGTAGTTTTTTCTACCTCTTCAAAATTAATTATTTTTTGTCGATTTCTACGACGGATTTCATCAATAATCTTTTCTTTTCATTGTTGAAAAAGAAAATTTATCAAAATCATCTTTTTTAATCTCCCCAGCTTCTAGAATCAAAAAACTAACAAGTAAACCATCTAACGCAAACCCGTAGAACTCCCTATAATCTTTAGGTGCGATGTTAACCTTTTTTAAGGCTAATAGTATTAATTGTTGTTTTTCTTCAACTAATTTTTGAAATTCTTCTTCCTGTTTATCAGAAAGATTATAGTCTTTCATACTTTTTTACCTCCCTAAAAAGACTCCTCTCATATATATACCTTAAAAAAATCCTAAGGTTTGTAACAAAAAAATTAATAATAATCATTAAATTTAATAAGATCTTTTTCTTAATTTCTTAAGTATTTTATCCCTTTGTCTACTTATAGCCATAGCGTTTGTATGTCTGATACTAGCTAATTTTCTGAGAGAATAATTTTTTTAAAAATATACCCAAAAATTATTACTTTTTTTCACTTTTATCTAACTTTATTTATAGCCTTATATAATGCATTATAAATTTCTTTTTGTTTCATAAAGTTGGCTTGGTAAAGACCTAGTATCTCTAACCTGATTAACAGCGTTAAAGCTCTCAGTATCATAACTAGAAAAAAATGTATTAATTTATTTTTTTGATCTAATTTTTTTGTATAGTAATATCTATTGTCTATAGTTTTTTTAATAAGTTATATTTTTTTCCTCGAGATAAACACTTTTTTTCTTGTTTATTATGATAAATTTTTTTCATAATGTATTCTCCTTTATACAAAAATTAATAAAAAAAGTATAAACATAAAGAAGAAAAAGAGATATTTAAAAGGTACTAATAATTATATAATATTTCTCAAAAATAGGAAATACTACAGAAAAATGTACATTTTAATATTCTCCTATAATACAAAATAGCTATATATAATTATAGTTTTATGTTATAATTATTTCATATATATATAAAAGGAGATTAATATGCAACCATTTAAAAGAACAACAGAAAAAGTCTTAGCTTGGATCGCTAATACATTGTTATTTATTTTCACAGGAGTGTTAGGGTTAGCAACTTTTATGGGATTAGGAAAACAACTAGCGGAAGATCCAGACTTTGTAAAAGGTTATTTAAGAAAGGCGCCTCCTGGACATACAGCAGCGGATGCCGCAAGAACGTTAGATATAGCTTTTAAAGTAGGTTTTATTATATTTTTAGTATTAGCTATACTTGCTTTGGTGGCAACATTAACAATGAAGTCTAGAATAGTATCAGGTGTGTTATTTTTATTAACTGCGATAGGAGTAGGGTTATTTTCATTTTTACTGTTCTTCCTAGCTTATATACCATACTTAATCGTAGCTATTATGTTATTTGTAAGAAAAGAGCCGGAACAACTGCCGTTTAATCCGTATATGACTAACGGAGGGTATCCTTACAGTACGCAAAATAATCAATATAGCCAAGGTCAAGATACATTTAACCAAAATGTAGATGGTACAAACTATCAAACGACAAATACTCAAAATAATAATGAGGAAAAAGTAGATAAAATAGAATATTTATAAAAATAAAGAGGAGTTGACAAAGTGTCAACTCCTCTAATTTTGTTAATTTTATGAAAATCTTGCCTTAATTGTAGTAGGTATATTTTCGTAAACTTTGATTGTTACGAAGAATAAGAATGTAACTAATGCACCTTTTAAGAAGGTTAAATGGAATAATTCCTGCAGTTACAATAGTTTTAACGTTTTTTGTAATATCAGCTAAGTCCATAATATAACCGTATGCTGGTAAAAGAACAAAGTAGTTGAATAGAGACATAAATGCTGTTATTGCTAAAGTAGCTACTACGCCACCGATAATAACCTTAGTGAATCCTTTTTTTTGTAGAATAAAACAATGATGCTTAAGAAGATAAATTCTACAGCTAAGTTAGCTATGGCTCCAGTTGGCTCATGTGTAATAAGCGCAAAATGCAAGAAGTTTTTTAGTAAAGAAACTAAAAGTGCATGTTTGTAGTCTATTAATAATAGAGCCATAAACAATGGTATAAATGTAAAATCAAACTTTAGAAACGGTGGTAAAAATGGTACCGCAAAGCTAAAGAAAGATAGAAGTAGTGCAATAACTGCAAGCATTCCACTTAGTGTAAGTGAATGAATATTTTTTTTGTACATATTGAACCTCTTTCCATCTTCATAGGCAAAAAAATAACCGCCTTCCAATTATGTAAAGGTGATGTAATAAGGGTAGCTAAATAAATCTATCAGAGATAGATAAATATCATTATTCTTATTTCATCACGCTTCAAATAATATACTAAAGCGGGACTAAAGGTATGGTTGATTCGATTAAAATATAAATTGAAAATATCATAAACAAATATTTATCAATTAATAAGTTAAGTGAATACGACTATATCTTCTATCATCCAGACTGTACTGTCGGTTTTGGAATTTCACCAAATCAGCTTTCGCTCGCGGACTTTAACCGCCGGTCGGGAATTTCACCCTGCCCCGAAGATAATTAAATTTTTATAGTTTTATTATAAACCCAAACTAGAAGTATGTAAATAGAAAGTGCTTAGAATTTTAAAAAAAATTGATAGTAGCCTGAAGCTACTATCAAATATTTTTTTATTTAATAATTTAAATTTTATATAATTAATTTTGATTATGCAAGGTAAGCTTTTAGCATCCAAACATTTTTTTCTAATTGTTTTTTAACTCCTAAAGCAAAATCAGATGTTCCTTCATCTCCTTCAGCTTCTGAACTTTCCATAAGTTTTGATAAATCGTTAATTAATAATTCGAAGTCGTGGAATACTTCTGCAACCATTTCAGAAGTAGTTTCTTTTTCTGTAGCTTCTTTAATAGTAGCTAATTCTAAAGCGCCTTTAAGTGTAGAAACTGGACGCCCTCCAATAGCTAATAATCTTTCTGCAGCTTCATCAAGAGTTTCTGCAGTGTAGTTATAGTAGTTTTCGAATACTCCGTGTAGAGTGTAGAAGCTGCGACCAGATACATACCAGTGGAAGCTATGTAATTTAGTATAAAGAACTGTTAAGTTTGCTACAAGTTTGTTTAAATCTGTTTTATGTGCCATAATAGCTATCTCCTTTATATATAATCTATATTATTGATTATAACACTGAAAAAAATAGTTGTAAAGGTTTGTTGCTTATGATAGTTATTGAGAATTGATATCCATATAAGAAGTTAGAGGATAGAGTATTGTTGTTAGAATAATTATATCTGAGTTTCAAGTTTGCAATATTTTTATTTATGTTGTTAGAATAAAAAGAAAAACGCAGGAGGAGAACATGGCTAAAAATATGCATATTTTTTTAATTAATTTATACAGAAAAATATATATCTCGTTACACGAAGCCCTCGCTGTAGATTTTTCTCCCTACTTGCTCAAGTTATGCAGTAGAGAGTTATCAGAAATTTGGATTTTTTTTAGGGACATATTTAACCGTTAAAAGATTACTGAAATGCCATCCATTTTATAAGGGTGAATACTTTGATAATGTTCCGTTGTTTAAAGAGGATATATTTAAATTTGGTAGAAAGAATAAAAAATAAAGCTCTATATTTATCGTAGTAAAGGCTATTGATAAATATAGAGCTTTTATTAAAAAAGGGAGGGTTGACTATTGCTAGCCAACCCAGGGGGGCGGAATTTTTTGAATAAATTTAGAAAATAGGATTGACTTTTGCCGAGGTGATTAACTATAGTTAATTTGCCCAGCAACAATAACTGTTTGTTTTAACCCTATGCAATATAAAAAGTATTTGTGAGGTAACTCCTCATTTATTATCCACAAATTCCAACTGTATTTATGTTATTTCTCAACACTGTTTCCTGCATCTAACCATGCGGCAATTCCGCCCGGGAATCTATAGACATTTTTGAAACCTGCTTCTTTAGCGATAAGTGCGCCAACATGACTTCGTTCGCATCCTACAAATCCACAATAAAGAACGATTTTCTTATCTTTATCATCACCTAAAGCTTTTAAGAAAGCTTCTTTCTCTTCTGGTTTTACTTCATCAAGTTTAGTTGGTAAAACTGCGTTGACAGCTGTTTTAATATGAGATTTTTTAAAACTATCAGCTGGCATAGTATCAACAAGAATCATACTTTCGTTGGTGTCTAGAGCTTTTTTAAGCTCATCTGCACTCATAAGATTATAACCACCAGTTTTAACGGCGTTTACTAGCTTAATTGCTGCTTTTTCCACATCGGCTTCTTTGCCATCTTTATAAGTACGTGCAGTATTGTCGCTGCAACCTACTAAAGTAGTAGCTAATAGAAGGCTGGATAAACCTAGTGACAGTCTTTTAATTTTTTTCATAAGAAAGGTTCCTCCTAATATTCTTTACACATATATTATAACATATAATAACGACAAAATAAATGATATATAACAATTGAAAGCTTGTAGTATAATGCTTTAAAGCGATTATATTAATAAAATGATGAAGTAATAATATAATTATTATTACATGTAAAATGTAAAATTATATTTTTAGAAAAATATCCATTATATTAAAAAAATATTGTGTATCTTTTTTTGTAAATAAAAATAAGGAAAGGAAAAAATAGTATAAATATATTAAAAATAGGATTAAAAAAATAAAAAATAATAAATGGAAATAAATTAATTATTATTTTTTTTCTTTAAAATTTTTTTAAAAAAATAAAAAGGTCTAGATTACTAGACCTTTTATTGTTATTAGTTATTTTTGTTTATGCCTAACATTGCTTTAACAAAATCTGGCATTTCTTGACTGTTTCCTTGATTTGATCCAGTATTATTTGCTTCTCGTTTAGCTAACATTTCTTTAACAAACTCCGGCATTTTTGGCTCGCTTTCTTTGAACTCATCAAAGGTTGATTTTTCTGGGTTGTGGAAAGTATACTTATTGTTTTCGTGCTTTCTAATAGTTGAAACCAATGCCTTAATTAATCTTGGATCATAGTTAGGCATAGGTGGTCGGTGGTACTTAACGTCGAATTCTTCACAAAGTTCCTTACATTCAACATCGTTATCGTACAATACTTCAACGTGCTCACTAATAAAGCTTAATGGAATAAATATGTAGTGTTCTGGATGTTTCTCTTGAGCTCTTAAATACTCTAAAACATCAGGTTTTATCCATGGCATACCGATATCACTTTCACTTTGCCAAGTATTTACATAATTATCAGGGTGTAAATCTAATTTATTTGCGATAATATCAGTCATATTATAAACTTGTTCAACATATGGATCGTTGAATTTAAATGCTATTTCTGGAACGCTATGTGCTGTGAAAATTGCCTTATAGCTATCAGTTTTTATGTCGTTTTCTATGATTTTTTTAATTTCGTCTACCCAATAGTTAATAAGTTCTTCTTCTTCGTACCACGATTTTATAATATTAAATTTGATTTTATCACTTTTAATGAATCTTTCATAACCCATTATTGAATAAATAGAGTAATGAGGTTCTAGTACTAAACAAATACATTGCTCTATTCCATCATTTTCCATAGTTTTGATAACATCTGGAATAAATGGTTTTGAGAATTTATTTGCGAAGTATATTGAATATTCTTCACCTAATTCATCTCTAAGTAATTCTACTTCTTTTTTTGTAATTTCTTGAAGTGGTGATTGTTTAATTTTTAAATAATTGCCTAGCAATAAGTTTATTTCATCGTCATTAGGACGTTTTCCTTTTCTAATGTTAGTAAAAAACTCGCATATCCCATTGAAATCATAACTTTCTGGTGAACCATAAGTCATAACAAGAACAGATTTTTCATATAAATAAATACCTCTCAGTTAATGTATAAATTTATTATAGCACTGTATATACGAGAAAGCACGAATTTTTATTTAAGAAGAGTCGGAGGTCTATAGGGGAGAAGAGAGATTTATAGTTGAAAAAAAAGAAAAAAAGAGTTATTATCAATAGTAAAGTATAAAAATATACTTTTTTTGTGGATAATGAATATCCATATTGTTTTTTTATAAATGTGAAATTTTATATGTTAAAAAAAGGAGGCGGAACTATGAAAAAAAGAAATTAGTAGGGGCGGTAACATTGATTACAGCAGTAGCGGGGGTTATTTATATGAAAAAAATAATCCAAAATATAAAGAGATAGTTCAAAAAGTAAAAAATGCAGATGCCCGTGGTTTATATGAAAAAATAATATTGGAAAAAGATAAGTTAGCTTTTACAAGTAAAGCTAAAATAAAAGATTACAAAGTAGATTATGAAAGTATTAGAAATATGGGTGAAAAAATATTTGCAAGGTTGATTATTAATAATAATGAAAAAAAGCTAATATTGAAATTCTTATGAGTGATGATGCGCAGCAAGTTGAGGAAGTGGGTCATTCTGAAGAAGTTGATAAAATATTGGAAAGTAATGAAGAATAATGAAATAATCCTCTGAAATGAAAATTTCAGAGGATTATTTTGTGTTAAGGGAATAAAGTATTAGAAATTTATATAAAAATAATTAATTTTTTTGGTATAAAAAAATCACTTTTTTTAATAA
>BNJT01001565.1_pt1 | contig 46951 bp, 66 predicted proteins | sample 8540491 | NCBI WGS metagenome assembly BNJT01 (sample SAMD00202455, study PRJDB9452) | human saliva metagenome | host: Homo sapiens | reverse complement strand
CTGTCATGCACATCAACAGAGACAAAGTCGTGCGCGTTTTTCAATAGTCATGCGCATTTGCTCTATATGCGGTTTTCGCTTCATTGAACAGGTCAATGCGCCTTTGGTAAACAGGAGATTGCTCGTGGTAACCAACCATAGATGGCGAATAGGCCTTGCGACCCAAATTCAAATGGTTGGGAAATCTCTGACAATGTTCCAAAATCCGGCGGATTTCCCCACATTGCAGCTGGTGCGGCACGTCCTTCAAATTCCAGTTTGTTTAAAGATGGTCGCGGTAACAGCGCATCAGTGTGCGTACGAATACGGCAATCGGCGTACTGCTTGCCGAACCGGAAATAGCGGTCGGCAATGGTGGCGTCTCAAGCCGGGGATTGGCTTCGGCCTGTGTTTTTCCAGTACGGCAAACAGCCGCCCCAGCACACAGCCGATGTCTTGACGGTTTCTATCTAAAGCTCATCGTGTAGCTCCTTCATGTTTTTCAGACGACCCGCGCGGATTGCGCGGTGATATAGGCTTTCAAGCGGACTTGCACTGCCATAGGTAATTTTCTGTTCCGCCTCGAGCAGCGCCGCAGCAGCCACTGCGTAAACAGGCTGACGGAGTAAAACGCGGCTGTTGAGTGCGGCATCGGTTATTTGGGCAATCAGGTCAGATGGCGGGTTTTCCATTTTGCCGTCCAACACCAGTGCCAGCAGGCGCGGCAACGGCATATATTCGTATGTGTGAGTTTTTCGCCACGCACCATCTGCAAATCGTCATACCACGCCGCAATGCTTTCTGATAAAGGTGGCAGCAGTGGTTTCATGCCAAAAGCGGACGACAATGCGCGCGGAATTGGGTGATAGACCCAAAGGTAGAATTCTCTCTCGCCGTCGGGTTCCGTGACTTTGCCGTTATGCAAGCTTTTTATAAAGCGATTTCATCGCATCAATATGGGCATCAGATTATCGCTTGCCGCCGCCGTTAATCAGCGAAGTAAAGAGATGCTCTTCCAACTGGAGTTGCGTCGCACTCAACAGATGGCTGTTACATCGCCGACACGAAGCGGTTTTCGCGCTAGCAAGCAGGGGTATTTTAAAGGCAGTGGTGTACTCGAACATGAGCATGTTCGCCAATCGGATCCACATCAGCCCGTTATCTTTATACCACGCCTACCATAGGATTTAAAAGAATCTAAATTTGCAGAAATCAAAGGAGCTGGTTTGGCTTTGTTTACATAGCTGCCATTCTCAAATTTCTCAATTCCTTTAATATCATTATGTAAAAAGTGCACGATGCAGGTATTTTCCCGTTACAAGGCAAATACCTTTTGGACATTGTTGGATTGCGTTTGGATTCGCTTGACTTACATATTCCCGCACCACCTTTTGACTGACAAAGACCAAATCTACTGTCTCGTCCACCAGGCGGCGAGATTTATCAGCCTTTGATTTTGCTTTGCAAATATTCCGCAATTTGCAGCCTGCATGACTTTGCTTTTTCTTCCGCAGAAGCGAAAAATTCTGGCAACAGCAGCGATCGCCCAGGATCATAGAGTAATTCCTTTTAAATTCATTAACTTCTTGTCGGCACAGCTTTTATGCTGATTCTACGGAACAAACTCGGATATCTGCCATCATTATCCTAAAACATATCCATAATTGTCCCATAGCATTACTGACGGCTTTTTGTACTGAGATCGTTGTAACACTGCGGTACTATGCGACCAACTCTTCTTCTTGCCTTTCAGCTCGCGGGTATCTTCAAGCCGGAATAAATTTACCCTGTTTGTCTATAACAATAATGAGACAGGATTTCTTTGTTTTTCAAATCCTTCCGGGGCAACACCGCCATCAAGCTTTTGGCTTTGCGTTGGTAGTATTGGGTGAGCGCGTGCACCGTCATCGTTTCACCTCCTCGCTGTCGGCTGGGGCACAGTAATCACACCGTTTACCGCTTTGCATTGGTAAAACATCGGCTCGGCGCGTTATTGGAATCGCGCGGATCAGGATTTACTGGAACCCGTCGTGCAACATAAACCGAAATCTTGGAAGTAATGCTCCTCTGCGTGCGGCAAACCGTCTTCAGCCTTTTTCAAAGCAGCCGCGGCGGGGAAACTCGCGACAACCCAAATAAGGCTGGTGGGAAATACTGCCCTCGCGCGCGCCGCTTTGAACATTTCGGCAATTTGAAGCGTAGTTGTCGCCCTCGCCTGCTTCTGCTTGTCATGTCAAAATCGGCGTGGATGCGGTAGTAAACGTCTCGGCAGCATGGATGCGCGCGCGGCTGATACATTTTGGTTTAAAACTCATCCTGACTTTTGCATCGTATTTTAAATCATCTGCGTATAAAAACACTCAGCATCTCGTGTTTAGCGCTACCCAATTCATTACGGCGGACATTCATCCGCTCAATCGGTTTCCAGGATCTATCTTCAAGACCTTCCAGCGAATCGCCGGTCTCCACAACATCGCCATTAAAGATGTTTCTGGCGGCAGACGGTGTGATAACGCTAACACCTCTCCACTTTACGCTCCGGCCTGGTGAAGCAAGCCAAATCGCGCCAATTTCTAAGATAAAACCTCATATCATCTCGGCTGCTTTTCATTTCACAAAGAAACGAATTTCGAGATCGCCAAGTCGCATCATTGTCAAAATCAGCGCCAAGCACGGCTTTGTAACAGCCCTGGTCCAACACCAGCAATCCCGCGCTCTAGGAAAAACGCGGCATGTGCAGGCAGCTCGTTCATGTTCGTACACGGTAATCGTGTAGCGTTGCAATTTGCGGTAAACCCATTTGTATTTGCAGCTGGGTCGCTTTCCAGCGAAGCTGAACCAGCTGTTCGAAAAGGCTCGGGCAGCGGCGGTTGGGTCAGTTTGCCCGAAGGCTGCCGGTCGGCTGCGCGGAAAGCGTTGTTTGTCCAAAACATCCTGCCATTCTGAAACTTCCACGCCGTCCAGATGTCGTCTGAAGAATGCGTCTCAGCCTCGTTTGCTTTGACGATTTGCGGACTGCACGTCTACCTCCCAATGAGTCAACGGGATGACAACGGCACACGCCAGTACCACATAGCCCAGTTTATCAGATTAGAACGGAAACGTTCGGCGGCAGCGGAATTTAATTATCCAACGGATTTTCATTTGATGGTCTCCTGCCGTCAAAAGCGTTGTGATACCGTGTTTGTCCACATCGCTTTTGCCCGTTAAATCGCGGCAAATATTCGGCAAATGCCAACGGGGAAAGCGGGTCGCCGGCGGCCACTCAACAGCATGTCATCGCCAATGTCCCGCCCCTGTCAGGCTGCCGTTAGCTGCGCGTCTTCGGCGCCGGGAATACGACTACTGCTCAACTGTGCAGCGGTTTGCCTTCGCGGTTACACTGCGCCGCTCGGGCACGCTGTCCAGCGCTCATCGCCCGATCAAACGGGCTTTAAAGGAAAATCCGGAAATCCACGCCTGCTTCAATCAACTGCGTGCTAACCAGCCACAGTACCGCTGCAGGCTACCTGCTGCGATACAGATCCAAAATAACGGCGAACCAACGCAGTGACTTCGCTGCGGTGTGTGGCACACATATTGGCGAGACAACGCTAAGCGATTCCGTTGAAGGCCGCGGCAAAAGAGTTTGCGGGCGTGTTTCCGCGTAATGACCTGCATCGCCAAACACACGGACGCGCGGCGATTTCATCGGCAATTCTCCTGCCAGCTTTGCGCTTCGCCGTTTAGCGGCGGCAGGCTACTGATGCACGACGCGGCGCACCAGTTTTTCCACGATAAAGAGACAATTTTGTCTGCCACAATCTCGCGCGTCCGGCAGGCCCTTCCAAAAATAGTGCGGCCGAATGCGTCGATGGCACGCGCGGGGTTTCAGGCTGAGTGTGCCGTGCAGCACAAAGGTAACGGCGTCATCGCGCGCCAACACCCGCATCATGTTGGTAATCGGCTTTTTGGAAATCCAGCGCGGGAGGCTGCTGGGCTTCATCTAAAATCACCACGCTATCGGCAATATTATGACCTTACGGCAACGGCTGGTTTTTCGCTGCAAACAGGCTTTCAAACAGTTGCATCGTTAGTGGTAACAATCAGCGGCGCGTCCCAATTTTCCGTAGCAAGACGAGTAGCCGCTGTTTTCCTTATCTTCTTTCACTTCCAGATTCGCTGCTGGTGCTCCAAAACTACATCATCGCCCAATGCTTTGCGGAAAACATTGGCGTTCTGCCTCGATAATACTGGTGAAAGGAATAGCATAGATAATGCGTTGTTTGCCACACGTCAGTGCGTGTTTCAAAGCCCACGAACTAAAGCTCGCGAAAGTTTTACCGCCACCGGTCCGGCGCGGTTAAAGAGAAACAAAGTGCGGTCGGTTTCTGCGGCAGAAAAACATTGCTGTAAAATGGCATGGCGTTCTTGATTTAAGAATGAATCTTTATCTGATTTCTCATTAAGTTGCGACATATATTGCTCATATCGTCGTTTCCAACTCATCCAAACCCGGGGAAATTTGGGGCGCAATCCGGCAGCCTGCGCAGTATCCGCATCGGCATAGCCGTTCATAAAAGGCTTCGGTATCAAAAATCGGCATCCACCAAACAGGAAAAGAGAAACGCAACTCAAATATGCAATTCTTCCAGCTTTTGCCTCTTCCCAAAACGCAAAAATCCCGCATCAAGTCATCATCGGATAACGGGAAAAATCTTTGGGCAAACCGCTCTCCGCCAAGCCGACAAAGAGGCCTCAATTCATTATCTGCCTGTTGCAGACGATGCTTTAAGCTCCCATTATCATACCAATCCGCTAATCCCGCATGGTGTCCTGCAATCAGATATGCCAGCAAATGCCGAAAAATGGATTGACGTTCTCCGCATATTTGGCACCGGCATGGAATGCGGAATTTTTGCGCAACTTGGTAGATTCGACATCTTCCAAATGGGCATTTTCTTTTTCAAAGCCGGATGCATTACGGATATATTTCTGAAAAGCTTCCTGAAATTTCCCAAATCGTGCAAAAAGCCCCGCATATTCGGCAAACAACGACCCATAACGCCCTGCAAAACGCTTGGCGAGTTGGGCGACTTTTTGTAGATGTTTTTGCAGGGGATGGGAATGCCAATTTTCTGATGAGTCTTGTGGCGGGCGTGGGCTGTTATGTTGGACATTTGTACTTCCATGATAATAAAGAACTAATTAAGCTTTAATACGATTTAATTTAAAAGTCTGAACATATGTTAGAAATTAATTCTATTAATTATACAAAACGCTATTAATACTTCCAACACAAGCATACTGCAGGGTTTACTAGGTCAGGCTAAAAGAAATTGCAGGAATGAGCGTAGTAAGTTTTGGTTTGCATAGGACGTTCTAACTTGAGATAAACAGATGATTAAAGTATAGAAGTGCGGTCGCTTTTTGAGGTTTTAAAACTCGTTGAAAAACCGACCGCACTTTGACTCAACTCATCCTGCTTAAAATTTAGGAAACGAATTGTGCGTAGCTGTTAATGAAGTTTTGTAGCATTTCGGCAACAGCTGTAGAAGCAACTTCGCCCTGTTCGTTAAATGTGCCGCTGAATAATCCGCCGACATTTGCCGCAAATGGTGCAGTCGGCATATTGATAAATGAACCGGAGCAGATAATGCGCAGTTGATCCGCAACACGTACGCCGCCTGAAGCACCTGCGCCAAGCGGCAATGCCTGCCGGCTTGCCGATCCACTTGCTTTGTCCCATTGGACGGGAAACTACGTCAATTGCGTTTTTGAGCACAGCTGGAAAATACCGCCGTTATGCTCCCGGTGACCAATAACACTCCGTCAGCCTTTGCCACCGCTTCACGCACGCGGGTGTAAGCCGCAGGGCTGTTTTTCGTCTAAGTCACGATCGTAAGCGAGATCGGCGATTTCTACTATATTTAATTGAATGCTTTCCGGGCAATTTTTGTAGATGTTTAACGGTTAATTTACTAAATGAGGTTGCGCTGCCACTGCCAATTAAGACGGCGATTTTGTTTTTGCCATTTTGAATTTTCCTTTATGTTGTTACAAATGAAACTATTTTAGCGAAAACGCAATAAAGAGAATACACTTAAATATTGAAAAATTATCAACTAAAAGTTAATAATCAGTCTTTTTCTCAATGACTTTCCCGGTTTTCTCATCCATTTCAATTTTTGATTTTGTGATCTACCACCACATTCATATTGATGGTAATACCTACTTTCGGTGTTTCCAAAGTTGCACAGTCGGGGTACATCCCGTCAGCGTAAAAGCAGAAGTTTAACGCTAAAAGTGCGGTAGGAATTTTTGTTGTTTTTCATTTTTCCTGTTTTCGGTAAATATTGTATTCTAAATTTTGTTCAACCTACGAACCGTAATCAATCATCTGCCACGGTTCATGAACATTTTTCCTGATGATTATAATTCAGCGAGATTGGGCTTTGCGTAGTCGGGTTATAACCTAACCTGTGCGCGCAGTTCCATCTTGCCGTCAGGAGCAAGGTTCAACGTGGCATCCATCGCCTGTAAATCCATTTCGTTGATCACATCCGCAAGGATACCTTCGGTTACACCGCCCTGCTTCAGACCTTGTCTAATTTTCGTCATTCAGTTTTAAGCAATGTTTTCAGCTTGCTAATTTTCCCGTTACAAATCAAGCAATCATCGTTTGACAACCAAAACGGAAAAGTAGCATTGATTTTACCCGTCATTTCAATTTGGTATATTGCAATAAAGATAAAACCTGTGCAAGATCAATTTCTTGCAATTGCACATCGAGCAATGTTACGTTGCGGCAGGGCAAGTCGATTAATGTTTAATTTTCCGCCAAATAAAATCTATGCTCAATTCGCTTAAAATTAAGCGGTCGTTTACTGCTATGGATAATATCCTGCACTTTTACACTTAGATTGTCCATACAAAAGCACCCATTTTGATTTGTTTACCACATGCCGGTTCTTTAATCATTTCACTGCATTATTCACACAGCGATAAGGCAATGCGAATTCAATCCCTCTGATTTCTCCGTCAGGCAAAGTGATGTCGCCGGAGCGAATGGCAAAGTGTCCGCCAGCGTGAATCTCTTTTCCGTCGTAATATCAAAAAGCAGTCTGCCCTCGAATAGTCCTTCTTGAATTAACCATTCCATTTATTCGGAAAAAGAGGTTGGAACACTTTTGCAGACTGTTTCAAGCCAATAAATATTGCCAACCAGTTTTGATCGTAATAGTGAAAAGACTTTTGAATCGGCAATTCTCCGGCGGTAAGCTCACCCGCCAAATTAAAATCGGTGATATCCTTTCCTTCCAAACTCAAGATAAAATCCGGTTTATAGAAACGCCCGCCGTAAGCCAGCTCAATATCAGGTGCGGACGCTGCATCTTCCATCAATGCGTTGTTCTTCATAATACCAACGTAACTTGTCCGCCAGTTCAGTTTCCACCTTAGGAAATTCTAACGCCCGCCTTGTTAATTTGACCCGAATAGCCTTCAGTTGCTCATTTCAATATGATCGCTCACCCTTACGAGCCCTGACCGCGAATATTCAGCGGGTATTCAACGCTTTTGGCAATTCCTTTGCGATAAATTCGCACTGCCAGTCGTTCGCTACAAAATCCTGAGTTCGATATAACGGATTATCAGTACTACGAATGTCGAAAATGGAAGTAATTCGCAATAAATTCCTCCGCCTGCCCATCCAAACGCATCCAAATCGGAAAATTGTGGCGTGCTTCCCTGTAAAAAGGCTTGCAGACGACCTTCCACTCCATATCGCCCAACTAACACATTATCTAACGGTACACTAACATTTCAAAACTTACTCATGTCCTCGACCGGTCACCCGCAACGTGACTGGCGTTTGAAACTGCACAATAAAGGATCATAGTAAAATCCATTAATTTAAATACCATGTCGGTATAAGCGATAGATTCACCATATTTAATATTGCCGTGCGCTTCCAATGGGAAATTTAATTGCTCTTTATCAATCTCTCCGCCGGTGCCGTAAATCACCACACTACTCCCTGCGCTCCGGAAGAAAACAAACTGACACGCACATCAGTTTTCAGCGAAACCAATCTTCCGTCGTTTTCTTCAATGTCAGACTTAAAACGCCTTGTAACGGCTGCTGTTCGATCGTATCCCAATAAAAATTGCCTTTTTCAATTTGGGATTTTGATCAGATTGAAAACGTGGCGGTAAACTCATAACTCTTTTGACCTACCAAATCCTGCACCTGCATACGACCTTCTCCGTCCTTCCATTGCAGAGCCACTTTTCGCCTTTCGGCAGCAGCAATTCGGCGCGTTCACATGTAATTTTAACCTCGCCTTGTGGAGGTAATTGGTGAGAGCATCATTCAATTTAAGCTGAAAATCGAGTTGATGTGTTTTGCGCTAAAAGTGGGTTGATAGCTTACTTCCCCCTTCAGCTGCAAATCACTCAGTCTTAAAACGGAATCCTAGCTGCAAAATAGCTACACTGTCACTCCTCCCGTTTTTCCAATTCGGTTTTCAGGATGTAATTCCCCTGTTGCTTTTGCAGCGAAAATATTAGCTTGTGCGGAAAGAATTTGTTGCAATTCAGGATTGTGGTTTGGTCTGTATTCACCAATTGAAAAGCGTTGAATCCGGACCTCCCGTCAGCAACAGAGCCAAAGTGCTGGTCAGTTTTTGTGGCGTCATCGCTATTATCGTTTGGCAAACCCATTTAGGCGGGCGTAATCCAGCAATGCTTTCGCGCAATTTTGTGACTGTTCCACCAATCAGCTCGGGACGTTTGCAATTCAACCAACGAACAGCCCTCCCGCGCTCGGAACGCACAATCAAGCTAGGAATTTTGCGCATTTTTCATGCTAATGCCAGGCTGTTGCGCAATTTGCGGGAAAATCAGGAACTAAAAATAATTTGCAATGCGTTCAATTGCGCGCCGGACAGCAGCCAAACTGACAGCGGCAAAAAGTGCCAATAACAGTAGTAAAATTAACGCAACAATTTTTCTTCCGCATATTTATTTCACGTGATGTCGGGATAATTTAAAAATATAAGCAAAGGTTGACCACAGTGGCAGGGATGCCGAAATGGTCAATAAAATCATTAACACAGGATATTCCAATTTAATCTTTACGGAAAATATGTACGGCTAAAATTGCCGCTATCACCAGATGTAACGCAAAAATACAGAATAAAGGCAAAATCATTGGACGACCGCACTTTGTCCGTCTATAACCGAAAAATGATGTATCGCCATACGTTAATACGGCTATCGCATTAATTAACAATACAATCATCAATAACGGCAACAATGCAATAAATCCTTGTAGACGATTGCCGAAATAACCAGAGCCAGATTGGTAAGCACTATACCGGTCAGCGCGTGAGCTGCAAAATTGTATTGAATCCATGCCAACGAGGGGCGCATCAAGCAGCATTAATACATAGCAAATGATCCCGATTGCCCCAGCAGCTACACCAATTTTCAGCATACCTACACGTATTTCCGCTTCATTCGGTTGTCGCCATGCAGAAAAACCATTACCATTCCGCACAAAACAAATCAAATCGGTCAGTACATAATGATAGTTAGAGAATAAGCTCAAGAAAAACCACACAGCCCAAAACAGCGCAAATAAGTGCGAACTGCTTTAATCGACCTCGCTGCCCATTGCAAATATCCCCTTTTCAAACACTCTAAACTGCACGCAATTGCGCAACCCAACACGAATACCCAAGTGCGATAATGCCTTGCCTAGCGGCTGTAACCACATTGCGTAAGATCGATAATTAATAATAGTCAAGGAAAAAAGGGATTGCGGTCAAATAGCTGTTTTTCGTCGGCATGTTTGAAAAAGCCTGATAAAATAATTTTCGTTATTATGCAAGAATTAACGGGTGAGGTCAAAATCAAAGTGATTTTAAATTCACCTTGTTTTCGTTAGAATAAGCCAAATTTTTCAGTTGGAACAAAACCATGTTATTTGACATTCTTTATCTTATCGGTTTTAACCGCTGTGAATCACCGGTGCGATTGCCGCCGGGCGGGAGAATGGATATTTTCGGCGTGATTGTGATGCCGAAATCACCGCGATTCGGTATGGCGGTCTCAGTGCGTGATGTGCTACTTGGGCATTACCCTCACTGGCCTGGGTGGAAAAATCCCTAATCATTTCCTGCTAATTGCCGGTTGCGGCGCTGGTAACAATATTTGGCGCTCCGTTAATTAACACGCTTTAACCGCCACTTTCATATTATTTTTTCTAGTGTTGGATGGATTAGGGCTTGTGCCTTTGCCATCTTGGGCACGCAGGTGGCATTAACGATGGGGCATGGTTTCACCATTGCCGCGGTGGCTGCGATGATCACGGGCGCATTCGGCGGCGTATTGCGCGATTGCACGTTAATCGTATTCCGTTGGTTTTCAGGTGAGCTGTACGCTGGTGTTGCATTCCTAAGCACTTGCATTTATATATTGGTTTTGCAGTACTTGCAAATAGAGCAAAAACATTGTGGTGTTTAGCACGTTGATTATCGGTTTTATCATACGTCTGTTAGCCATTTATTCTGGTTGGGGTCTGCCAGTAATGTTGATTTTTCAGGGATCATGATTCACCGCCACATAACGACGATCAAACTGCTCGGATCGGCAAAATATGAGAAACCTCTAAAAACGGCGTCAAAAATCGACCGCACTTTTTCCTTTTCATCGCACAGGAACGATTGCGATAAATCTTATTGAACGGGTAAAAGCCGCTAAATCAAAGCGGCATTTGAACTTTCAGCTTTCATCGGCACAGAAAAACCATGCGTTACAACTACTGCAGAGCAACTGGAACAACAGAAAGGGCGCATTCTGAAGAAAACGCCAAAGATATTCAGATAGCAGAGAAAACTGGTTTAACCGAACTCCCTGCTCGATCGTTTGCTGTTAACCGAAGATCGGCTTAAAAATATCGCCGATGATGTGCGCCATGTGATTTCCTTAGCGGATCCGGTAGGAAAAATCATTGACGCGATACGCTGGACAGCAGGTTGAAGCTGGAACGTGTGCGCGTGCCGTTGGGCGTTATAGGGACGATTTATGAAGCACGCCCGAATGTTTACCATTGATGTGGCGAGTCTCTGTTTGAAAACAGGTAATGCCGTAATCTTACGCGGCGGAAAAAGAAACCCGTTATTCCAATGGGATCCTAGTGGAAGTAGTGCAAAATGCATTGGCTCCGCCGGTTTACCAAAAGCTGCAGTGCAGGCAATCACCGATCCTGATCGCGCGTTGGTAGTGGAATTTTTAAAATTGGATCGCTATATAGATATGAGTATCCCACGCGGAGGTGCCGGCTTGCATGAACTATGCAAACAGCATTCCACCATTCCGGTAATCGTCGGGGAATCGGCGTATGTCATATTTTTGTGGAAAAAGCGTGAGATCAGAAAAAAGCTTTGAGTAATTGATAATGCGAAAACTCAGCGTCCTAGCACCTGTAACACATTAGAAACACTGCTGGTTCAAGAAAGCAGTGCAGAGGAGTTCTTGCCAAAACTAGTGCGTCATTTAAACAACAAGAACGTAAAATATCATGCCGACTCAGCCGCTCTTGCTATTTTGCAAGCAGTCAATGCTCCTGCAGAAGACATACAGGATGCCGAATTATGCAATGAATGGCTGTCGTTGAGTGTTAAATGTAGTGATTGTGCGGGATTTAGCTACACGCAGTAGAACATATTCGCAAATATGGTACGGGACATTCGGAAGCAATTCTGACCTCGTCGCAAAAACTGGCGCAACAATTTGTAGCACAGGTGGATGCAGCGGCAGTGTATGTAAATGCCAGCACGCGCTTTACCGATGGCGCACGTTCGGTCTCGGCGCAGAAGTGGCAGTCAGTACCCAGAAACTACACGCACGCGGTCCAATGGGATTAGAAGCGTTAACAACATATAAATGGGTAGCTATAGGAGATTATACGATCAGAAAATAAGTTAATTTTATTTAATATAAATAATCTAAAAATGAATAAAATCTAATCTTATTTAAATTATTAAAATTGTCATTTAAATTTTCACACAATTTATTTGACAATTTTTATTTAATCCTTATTTCTATATCAAACACAATATATTCCTATTTACTTTCAAGAGGAATTATCTATGTCTAACCTTTCTGTTGCTAAATTCCGGCGGAACCAGCGTAGCCAATTACCCGGCAATGGTCGCTTGCGCTAAAATCGTTATTGCGGATCAAACACTCGTGTTGTCGTGCTCTCTGCTTCCGCCGGTGTAAGCCAATTTATTGGTCGCATTGGCAAACGGTTGCGATGCAGCACAACGCGCAAAACTAATCGGTGAAATCCGCCAGATTCAAGAAAATATTTTTAAACGAATTACAAGATGCCAGCCTTGTGCGTGATGAAGTAGAAGCCCTATTAAAGAACATTGAATCTTTGGCAGAAGCAGCCAGTCTAGCAACTTCAACCGCGTTAACCGACGAGTTAATCAGCGCATGGAAATGATATCCACTAAAATTTTCATACAAATCCTACGCGAGCTGAATACTCAAGCAACTTGGCTGGACGTGCGTAGTATAATCGCAACTAACAGCAATTTCGGTAAGCTGCGCCGGACGACGGAGTTAACCCGTAAAAATAGCGATAACATATTAAGACCGCTTATCGACCGTGGTGAATTGATCATCCAAAGGCTTTATCGGGCGTGATCCACAAGGTAAAACTCACCACATTAGGACGCAGCGGCTCCGACTATTCGGCAGCATTAATGGCGGAAGTGTTAAATGCTAAAACGTATTGGTTTGGACGGACGTGGCGGGCATCTACACAACAGATCCGCGTATCGTCCTCTCCGCCAGACGTATTGATACCATGAGTTTCGCTGAAGCGGCGAAATAGCTACTTCAGAGCCAAAAGTATTACACCGGCAACGCTTCTACCTGCGGTACGTGCAATATTCCTGTTTATGTGGGTTCAAGCAAAGCGCCACAGGACGGCGGTACTTGGGTAACACGCGATCCGCAACCGCGCAACTTTCCGCGCCATTGCTCTGCGTCGTGATCAAACACTACTCACGCTTTCCAGTTTAAATATGCTCCATGCACAAGGCTTTTTAGCTAATGTTTTCAACATTTTAACTAAACATAAAATTTCGGTGGATACTATTACCACTTCCGAGGTGAGTGTTGCATTAACCTTAGATAAAAACCGGTTCCGGCATCTTCAGGAGCAGATTTACTCTCCAATGATTTACTTACCGAACTAAGTGAAGTCTGCAGTGTAAAAGTGGATACAGGTTTGTCCCTAGTAGCGCTGATTGGCAACGATCTGCATATTGCCGCCGGTGTCGCTAAACGGATCTTTACTGCGCTGGAACAATACTACATGTGCGGATGATCAGCTATGGTGCTGCAAGCACAAATAACGTTTGTACCTTGGGTGCAAAGTTCACAAGCCGATGATGTAGTACGTGCGTTGCACTCGGAATTATTTGAATAAACGAAATATAAAATATCACGTTAAATAAAATCCCTTGCTGATAAAAACAAAGGATATTGCTATGGTCTAGCGAGAGCTTTTGTCAGATAAAAGTGCAGGGTGCCTTTTATGCCTGTTTTGAAATATTCAAAAACATAAAACAAATTCGACCGCACTTTTTAGCTCAAAATTTACTGACGACAGTTATCATCACAAGATTGGCAAGCTGCACTTTAGCATCCAGATGATTTTTCCTGCTCTTTAATATAATCACTCATCAGCGAAGCTGTTCCTTCATCATCAGAGTCTGCGGCAGTCGTCAAAAATTTCTCGTTGTTGCACTAATAAAGGTTTTAAAAGCCGTCTAATGCCCCTTTGTAAACAATCTTTGCAGAGCTGGCATTTTTATGCTCTTTAATGCGTGATTGGGTTAAATATTCGCTAAACGCATGCGGAGTATAGCTCAAAGTTAAAAATACGTTCTGCAATTTCATCTACTTTTTCTACCAAGTTATCATAGTATTCTTCAAAATTTTTCATGTAATGCAAAAAGCTTATCGCTGATATTCCAATGATAGCTCATGGTTCTATATAAAACACTTGATAAGTTGCCAATAAACCGTTTAATTCCGCTGCGATTTTGTCAGTGATGATTTATTTAAACCGATATTGTTAGTCATAATACTCTCCTTCTATGTTAAGGTTGCTAAAAATTTTGCGAGGTTACTGCGTTGTTTTGATGTGCTTATGATAAAAGCAAAAGCATATAAATAAAACAGGTTTATAATAAATCGAATTGATAGTTTTAATATATCAATTTTTATTTTTAATTAATTTTCAAAAACCAATCAAAAAGAAAGGTGAGATATTTCGGCTGAAAAACCGACCGCACTTTTACTCCGGCTGATAGCCTGGGTCCTCCAATGTCGGATTCTCAACGCCTTGTTTCACTGAGAGTTCATCAGATTTCATTCTCAGGATGCCCCAGATGTCCTTTCACCCATTGCCACTGAATGTTGTGCGTTTGAATTGCCTGATCAAGCCTGATCCACAAATCCTGATTTTTCACCGGCTTGCCCGTACTCGCTTTCAGTTATCCAATTAAAAATCCATTTTGTAATGCCGTTTTTCATATACTGACTGTCGCTGTGCAAAATCACGGTACAGGGTTCTTTTAAGCCGTTTAAGGCTTCGATAACAGCCAATAATTCCATGCGGTTGTTAGTAGTTAGAACATAGCCTTTAGAAATCTGTTTTCATGCTGTTTATAGCGCAATAAAATACCGATACCGCCTCGCCCGGGATTACCAAGGCAAGAACCATCAGTGAAAATTTCAATTTGTTTTTGCATAATCTAGTTCAATATTTTGTCAAATGCGGTGATAATAACGCAAAATTTTATCAATAGACAGCAAAGAAATGAAAGTAGAAATTAATCCGAATCGCCAGAATTGTATTAGATACCGAAACCACGGGGAATCAGAACCAATTCGGCGCACATTATGAAGGGCATTGCATTATTGAAATCGGCGCAGTGGAAATGCTCAACCGTCGCTACACCGGACGCAGATTACACCTTTACATCAAAACCCGATCGTGAAGTGGATCCTGATGCGATTAAAGTACATGGTATTACCGATGAAATGCTGGCGGACAAACCCGATTTTACCGCTGTAGCCCAGAATTTATTGACTTTATTCAAGGCGCCGAATTGTTGATTCCACAACGCCCCTTCGATGTAGGATTTATGGATTACGAATTCGCCAAACATAAAATTGAACGTAAAAACCACTGACATCTGTCTGGTTACAGATACCCTACAAATGGCACGTCAAGCCTATCCCGGCAAGCGTAACAATTTTAGATGCTCTATGCGATCAAGCAGGGTATCGACAACAGCAAGCGTACTTTGCACGGTGCGTTACTGGATGCGGAAATTTTAGGTGATGTGTATCTGGCGATGACAGGTGGGCAAACTAACCTGTTTGATGATAATGAACCTGAAATTGTCAGTATTACGGCACAAAGCCATGAACAAAAGTGCGGTGGATTTTCAGCAAGATTTATTCGTATTGCGCTCGAGTGAAAGAAGAAATGTTGGCTCATTCGGAATATCTCAAAGCTAATTAACAGCAAAGACAATTGTTTTATGGGATAAACTACTAAGAGCCGGCACTCTACATTAAATCGGTTATGGATTAAGCAAGTAGGCGTTAGTTAGAAAAAGGTTGACGCAAAAACGACTTCCCAATTATCTTGCTCCACTTATGCGGAGCAGTAGTTCAGCTGGTTAGAATACCTGCCTGTCACGCACGGGGGTCGCGAGTTCGAGTCCCGTCCGTTCCGCCAATTATTTCATTTTAACTCCTCAATGGGGGCGGTAGTTCAGCTGGTTAGAATACCTGCCTGTCACGCAGGGGTCGCGGGTTCGAGTCCCGTCCGTTCCGCCAATTTTTAGCACCACTGGTTTCAGGTGCTATTACAAAATATTTGATTCACCTCACACTTTTCACATAATCTCCTTTACCTACCGGATATTTCTTCTAAAAATGACGTTTGCTTCAGGAATTTCTCCTAAGCTCACAATTTAATTTCAATCAGATATCACAAGGGTCTTATTATGAAAATTTCAAAATGGCCTGTGGTTGCAGGTGCTGCACTTGGTATCATTGCTCACTTCTAACCTATAATGGCAATCCCGGTATATATGGGCTTCTGCGCAGCCTGTTTTTCTACGCCATCACAGCTGGCTCAATCGGTCTCCATCAAGCTGCTCCGCTTCAATATATCCGTCCGAACTTTTTCGATTATTCTTACGGCAATTTCTCATCGCCGCTAAAATCCGTTATACTAACGCCCGTATCCGTTTTTATCTAAAGAGGCTCTCTATGACAACGCCAGTCGTCGCTTTGGTTGGTCGCCCCCAGTGTGGGCAAAATCCACGCTGTTCAACCGTTTAGCACGCACCCGTGACGCATGGTTGCCGATTTTCCCGGTTTAACCCGCGATCGTAAATACGGACAAGCCAATATTTTCAGGACATGATTTTATTGTGATTGATACGGGTGGGATAGACGGCTCGGAAGAAGGCGTGAGAGGAAAAATGGCGGAACAATCGCATGTGGCTATTGAAGAAGCGGATATTGTGCTGTTTCTGGTGGACGCACGTGCCGGCTTGACACCTGCGGACATCGGTATCGCCAATTAGTTTACGTCAACGCCAAAAATAAAACTACCGTAGTGGTTGCCAATAAAACCGACGGCATTGATGCAGATTCCTATTGCGCCGAATTCTATCAACCTCGGTTTGGGTTGAAATTGCACAAATCGCCGCTTCCTGAGGGCGTGGTGTCACAGTTGATGGACGGAGTATTAGCTCCTTTTATCGAACAACAACTAAATCGTGCCGAAAGTGCGGTCGAAAATGATCCTGTTTTGCAAGACCACGACGACGAGATGGAATACCGAATTTGACTTTTTCTGATGAAAATGACACAGCATTATTAGATGAAGCGTTGGGAAGAAGATCATGAGGAACAAGATAAAAACATCAAAAATCGCCATTGTCGGCCCGCCCGAACGTGGGTAAATCTACCCTGACCAACCGCATTTTTAGGGCGAAGATCGCGTGGTGGTATATGACTTGCCGGGCACTACGCGAGATAGCATTTATATTCCGATGGAGCGCGACGGGCAGCATTACACTATCATTGATACCGCCGGTGTGCGTAAACGGGGCAAAGTACACATCTAACGGTAGAAAAATTCTCTGTTATCAAAAGGCCTTACAGGCGATTCAAGATGCAAATGTTGTTTACTGACCATCGATGCCCGAGAGGCGTTTCCGATCAAGATTTGTCTTTTGCTTGGTTTTATTCTGAATGCCGGACGTTCCTTAGTGATCGTAGTGAATAAAATGGGACGGTTTGGATCAAGATATCAAAGATAGAGTTAAATCCGAATTGGATCGTCGTTTAGATTTTTATCGACTTTGCTCGCGTACATTTTATCTCCGCCCTACACGGCAGCGGTGTTGGTAATCTGTTTGAATCGGTGCGAGAAGCCTATACCTGCGCTACCCAAAATGACAACTTCAATGCTGGCTCGCGATTCTACAAATGGCAACAGATGAACATCAACCGCCGATGATTAGTGGTCGTCGCATTAAGCTAAAATACGCCCACCCGGGCGGCTATAACCACCGATTATCGTGGTTCACGGGAACCAACCTGACAAGCTTCCGGACAGCTATAAACGCTATTTATCGAATTATTATCGTAAAGCCACAAAGAATTATCGGTTCCCCTATTCGCTTGCTGTTTCAAGAAGGCAATAACCCGTTCGCAGGCAAACGTAATACCTAACGCCAGCCAATTAAGAAAACGCAAACGGTTAATGAAGTTTATTAAGAAAGCTAAGCGTTAAGATAATAACAAAAGTGCGGTGAAAAACTCTCAGAATTTTCACCGCACTCGAATACTTCCTGTAGCCGGCCCAAAAAGATAAACAAAAAGCTAATGCAAAATACGATAATCCAATCAGAACAACGGTACTCGCTAGAGCAAAACTGTCGCAGTTTCGCTAGCTTCAATGCCTTAATCGGCAGATGGCGATATTTCAGATGTACTTTAACAGAATAAAATCAAGCCTATAGCTGCTGGTGTGCTGCCAATAAAACCGATATTTGGCAAGCCTAAATGTTGCATAACTTGACCACCAATTAATGCGCCACCACCGATGCCTATATTGTAAATCCCTGAGAACATTGCCATTGCCACATCCGTCGCATCGGGCGCCAATTGTAGAACGCGAATTTGCAGACTAAGGCTGACTGCAGAAATACCGATTCCCCACACAAATACCAGTAAAAACACTAAAATAAGTATGTATCGCTCAGCGGTTTGCAACAAACATAAGGCGCCGACCAAGAATTCCCATTGCCGTCACTAAAAAAGTTTAGCCAGCCCAAAACGAGTGCAAACGAGTTAAACAATAAGCTGGCGACAATACCCGATAAACCGAAAATTAATAAAATAAATGTTGCTGTTTGCGCACTCATTTGACTGATATTCAACATAAACGGTTCGATATAGCTGTATGCCGTAAAGTGTGCGGAAACAACTATAATCGTCAAAACATATAGCCGACCAGCTAACGGACGTTTAAACAACATCGGCACTGCTGGCGAAGCGAACCGGCGTTTTTACTCGGCAAATTCGGCACGTAAACGCGCGAGAATAAGCATTACAACTAGGCAGTGATGCCGATTACAGCAAAAAGTGGCGCGCCAGCCCAGCAGCTGCCCGATAAGGCGACCAACTGGCAAGCCCTAGCACCATTGCCAATGCGCTACCGATTGCCAACAAAACCGGTTGCTTGTGTTTGTTTACCTTTCAGTGCAGCCCGTAAAAGTAAGTGCAGCAGTAATCGACCAAAACACCGCGTGGGACAAGGGCCACGCCCACCGTGATACCAGCAACGCAATAATTCAGGCAAACACGGATAATAAAATGACTGGTAATAAACAGTAAAAATAAGCTTAATTAACAAAAGCTACGCCGTTCCTGTTTAGCGGTCCAGTAACATAAACGGTAGTGACATCAAAAGAAACGATCCAGGCATAAATGGTCATCATCCATCCTACTTTCGCTTCAGACACCGCCAAAGCCCTGCGCAATATATCAGACAGTAATGCAAGCGGGAATAAATTCTGTGGTATTAGAAATAAAAAGCGGCGCACGCCAGTGCGATAACAGGTGAAAAATTTGCACGTTCGGTAGTTTTAGTTGTTAACATTATTCTTTTAATTCTTTGTTTTATATAGTCTTTTTAATTGTTCTCAGTTCTTATTCACTTCAATTTTTATATTGTGGTGAATAACAATTATCAAAACGCATCGGCAGAGAAAGTTCCGATATTTTCGATTACTCATCCCGATATTCAGCCGAATACATTGCATATCATCCGTATTTACCCGACCGGAACCGGTTATGCTACACTCCTTACTGCGTAATGCCGTTTTTCAATCAATAAACGGGTTTTATTCAATCATAAACAGCGGAAAAGCTGTTCCAAAAATTAGTGTCGGGCAAAGTGCTTTCATCATAATTAATCGGCAAATACCCACCAGTTGTAAAATATTCGACCGTAATTTACCCCTCGGCAACATTTGGCGCAAATTTTCCTGCTGCCCGGAATAAAGGCGCTCGAACAATAATTTCGCCTCGACTTCCTTTTCTCCTCTCGAATACCGGTAATTTAGAATTTTCAACAAAGATTGCAGGAGGAAAACGCATTGTACGGAATTGTACTTGATTTATCTTACCTATTTGTTGTTGCCAAGCTAAAGATGCCGTGCAATCACGACAAGCGGAAGGATATAAAAGCAAGCCGATAGCTATCATCTTGTGCAGAAGGAACGTAAATTCAGCTCGCACGGAACCTAATCCGGTATTATTAATGCTAACTGAATCGGCAATCATTTCATATTTTGCTAATGAGTGCTGTTTGCCGAAAACGGAATTTTAACATCTCTAGCTCAAAGGTCTTATTCTGATTATATGCTGCTTCCGCCAACTGAACGGATATTTTTCAAATTACCCGTGCAAACCATCGGTGGCAGCACTCCCGTCTGCAGTTAGGTTAAAACTGTCACCGGCAGCATTTCGCACGTTAGACGAAATCAAATCAAACGACCACTTATCGGATGCTCCTCTTCCATCGTTTTCATCGCCAAAAACGAATCAGATCGCCAATATTATCGGTATAAAGTACGGTCGGTTTTAAGCTTATCAATATGCCAATCAGAGTCCGACATAACACCTTCGTCAAATTCAAGATTGGAAATGAGGTCTGCCCGTTAATAACGTCAGGCGTCAAATTGCGCCTGAATATTCTTAGCGGCCGCTCTTTTGCTGGGGCAAAACGAAGATCGTGCAAAATGTAATGCGGGTTTAGGCAAAAAGTCGTCTCAATAAGGTAACTTGCATGCCTTGGTGTTGCAACAGTTCACCTAAGCTCAGCCTTCGCCTTGCTAATTTGCCTATTCAGCAATAATATCACAACTCCAACAAACAGAATCAGCAGGCAGAATAATCCAAGCCCGATCCACATTACGATTATTTAATCCTGATTATCCGACTCGCCACTGCACTTTGTTGGTGTTTATATTTAGCATCTTTACGGCTGATATAAGGGCGCGCAGCATGTCCGCTTAAATTTCAAAGCTGAGTGCGCCAATAATCATATTTGGGCGCAACGCCAACTGCAATTTACGAATTGTAAAATTCAACACGATTTTGCCTGTCCCAACCCGGGTCGATACGGTGGGCTGTTACACGCACCATCAAACCTAAACGCGCTAAAGACGAACGTCCGTCCAGCCAGCCGATGATATTTGATGGTAGCTTTACACTTTCCAGCGTAGTGGCTAACATAACACGCCGGGGTGCGAGCTTCATTATCACCAATAATGATTTCATCACTCATCACTCGCTCAAGCTGAGCGGAGAGTTCTTCACGCGGACCGCTGACATCAATATAAGGTGCGGAATATTCACGGAAAAACCCGAAAAGAAATTTCCCAATCGCACGTCAATAGTCGCACCGTTAATCTTATCATTGCTCGGGCGCGGAGTAAGCGTAATCAAACCATCATCAAATATTTTTCAATATCGGTATCACATAATCTCATTACAATATCCTTTATTTTTACCTAACAAATGTAAAATCTGCGCTTTTAACATATTAATTGCAATCCGGTTTTTCCACCGCGCGGAATAATAATATCGGCATATTGTTTGGAAGGTTCAATAAACTGCAAAACATCGGACGGACGGTTTTGCGATATTGCGCCACCACGGATTCCAGTGAGCGTCCGCGCTCTTGCATATCACGCTGCAAACGACGGATACAGATATCCAACGGCGCATCAACGAAAACGGAAACGCTCACTTCATTACGTACCCGTTCGTCCGTCAGCAATAAAATTCTTCTAAAATAATAATTTTCGGTTCAAAATGCGTGACTTCTGATGTGCGGTTATGTTGTGCGTAATCATATGACCGGATATCTACCGCCAGTCCTGCTTTCAGCTCCTTCAAATGACTGATTAATAAATCTCTATCCATTGAGCTTGGGTGGTCATGTAATTGGTTTTGCGTGCGGGTTTCAAAAATCCAGATGACTTTGATCTTTTATAATAGCTGTCTTCGAAATAATGCCGATGGCTTCGGTACCTAATTCATCCACGTAATTCACGATGAACGGTTGAAACAATAAGGCTTTTTCAGAAGCCGAAGCGCCGGTAATAGCGATGATAATACAAGACGGTGTTGATAGCTCGGACATACGAACCCCTTGAAAATGAATTTTTTATAAATTATAAAAGAAAAAGCCTTATTTTGACGTGTTTAACCAATTAAATCATAAAAATGAAATTTTGTGAGCTACGTCACAGTATTTTTGATAATTTAATGTAGCATAAGTGACCAGTCAATTTAGCGTAATCACTCAAACAGATTACATTTCGTTTTAGTTAAACATATCATCAGAGGTTCCAATGAAACTTAACAAAATTTCTCTCCTGATTTTAACCGCACTTTTAGGCACGAGCTTAGTCTTCTCCGCACAAGCTACGGTACCAAAAGGGCGATTTGAGTTTGTTTGATAGTAGCGCCACTAACATTTTGTGTGAAACAACAACCAAAGCCTTCGGTGACAAATATGATGTCAAAACATCTTTCATCCGCAATGGTTCCGGCAGTACTTTTGCTAAAAGTAGAAGCGGAAAAATAATCCACAAGCGGATGTATGGTTTGGCGGAACATTCGATCCTCAAGCCCAAGCTGCGGAATTAGGTTTATTACACGCCTATCGTTCTCCAAATGTGAATCAAATCGTTGAACGTTTTTCGGAATCCGGCTAAAACTAAAGGTAACTACGCCTCTGCTATCTACATGGGAATTTTAGGTTTTGGTGTTAACACTAACGCTTGATTAGGTATTAACGAAGTACCGAAATGTTGGAAAGATTTAACGATCCTCGCATAAGGCGAAATTCGTACCGACCCGCAAAGCTCGGGAACTGCTTATACGGCAATCGCCACTTTCGTTTACAACTCTGGAACGAGCAACAAGCTTTTGATTATTTTAAACTCTTGCATCCGAATATTTCTCAGTACACCAAATCCGGCGTTGCGCCATCGTAATACTGCTCGTGGTGAAACTGCAATCGGTATGGGCTTCCTACATGACTATGCACTGAAAAACAACAAAGGTGCACCGCTAGAATTAGTGATTCCTTGCGAAGAACCGGTTATGAGTTGGGTGGTGTAAGTATTCTTAAAGGTGCGCGTAATTTAGATAATGCTAAATTATTTGTAGATTGGGCGTTGTCCAAAAGAAGGTCAGGAATTAGCGTGGAAAAGAAGGTCAAAGCACTGAAATTCTACCAGCACTACCGCAGAGCAATCTCCTCTTGCGTTTGATCCGACAAAATTAAATCTGATTAACTATGATTTTTAGAAATACGGTGCAACGGAAGAGCGTAAACGTCTAATTGAAAAATGGGTTCAAGATATAAAACTTGCAAAATAGTTTTATTTATAATCAGGGCTACCTTGGAGTAGCCTAATCGTAATAAGGAATAAACAATGAAAAAGACAACAACGGCAGCGCTTTCCACCATTTTACTGACTGGTTTAACTGCGACAGGCAATGCTGCGGCAGAAGGACGTTTAGTCGTATATTGTAGCGCGCAGAACATTGTATGTGAAAAAGAGGTGCAGGCATTTTCTCAGAAATATGATGTAAAAACTTCTTTTATCCGTAACAGCTCGGGCAGTACATTAGCCAAATTGGAAGCGGAAAAGAGAATCTCAAGCTGATGTTTGGTATGGTGGCCTTTTGATACCCATGCGCAAGCAGCCGAAATGGGCTTATTAACTCAATACCAATCACCTAATCTGAAATATACTCCCTCAATTTAAAGACCCCGGCAAAATGAAGGGTAATTATAGCTCTGTGGTTTACATGGGTGTGCTTGGTTTCGGAGTAAATACGGAACGATTATTAAGCGTGTGAAGTGCCGAAATGCTGGAAAAGATTTATTGGATCACGTTTGAAAAACGAAATTCAGCTTGCCGATCCGCAAAGTTCCGGGCAGCGGCTTATACGGCTATTGCTACTTTTTATCCAATTGTGGGAGAAGAAGAAGCCTTTAATTATTTAAAAGTTGGATCAAAATATTTCGCAATATCCTAAGCAGGCACCGCGCCTTCGCGTAATACCGCACGTGGCGAAACCGCTATTGGCATGGGCTTTTTACAAAATTACTCGTTTGAAAAAGCGGTGCGCCAATTGAACTTGTCGTACCTTGTGAAGTAGCGGCTATGAATTGGGTGGCGTCAGCGTAGTACGCCCGCAATCTGAAAAATACAACTCTTTGTTGACTGGGCCTTGTCTAAAGAAGCTCAGGAATTATCTTGGACAGAAGCTAAATCACATCATATTCTAACCAATACAACAGCGGTCGGCTCGCCTTCGCTCAAAAAACCGGATCAATTAAACCCTGATCAATTATGATTTTGATAAATTTGGCTCTAATGAGTGCGCCGCCGCCTAATTGACAAGTGGGTAAATGAAGTCGAAATTGGCTAAATGATACTTAACATACCGTAAAGTGCGGTCGATTTTTCGCGTTTTTATGAAAATCCGTTTATTATTTCTGCGCGAGGGTTGTATGAATTCCGCAAAATTATCAGTCACAAACTCTGCAATTTTTGGCTAATTTTAGCACTGATTGCACTTTGTTATATTACCTTCCAAAGCGTTGGATTATGGTTTGTTGGAGACTCTCCGACGAAGTTTTGAAGCAAATGGGCTGGTCATCGTTAACCTTAGCTGGATATGGTTCAGCTCATATTTACTAGTTGTGCCTTTTTATCCCGTTTGTTTTAAAGGAGCTGATCTTCATCGACAAGGCTTAATCCAATTTAGCGCCATCGCTATAATTTTCGTATTTATCTTTGTTTCCGCTACTATCGGCAAATTTAACTTGGGTTATTCCATTTTTGTCCTAGTAGTATCGTTAGATTGCACCGGCAACCAACGCGCTGGATGAAGGTAATGCAAGGTGATAGATTTATTATCGCCGCCCTACCCTAGTATTATCTTGTTGATTTTCTTCTTCATTGTCCTATCCGACACTGGCAATTTTCATGTCAATGTTCTATGACGGTTCGAATTTGTACCAACTCAAGTATTCACCATTATCAACCAGCCCTATATTATCCGCATAATTCTGAACTCCCTCAGCGAGCGGCACCAACTATTGGGATACTGTCCACATTGTTCGGCTTTGAGTTTTTGCGCTGCACCACGCGTGTTGCCAAACGCACCGCATTTTAATCGGAAAAACTCTTCTCGATCCTGCCGATTGTTACTCCGCCTTTTGTGAGTGGGCTCAGGGGTAACCTTGATGCTTGACGTTCGGTTATGTTACGCAAGTTCTGGTGGAATATCTGGGTTTTAACAGCAACTGGTTATATGGTTTCACGGGTATTGTTGTGCGCATACATTGGCATTAACGCCGATGTCGTTTATGATTTTGGAAGGTGCGCTGAAATCGGTTCATCCTTCTATCGAAGAAGCATCTTACGCTTTGCGGGCAAACCGTTATCAAACCTTCTTCAATATTATCCATTACTCAAACCGGCTTTAGGTAATTCGTTTTTAGTGGTCGCCATTCAATCTTTGGCTGATTTTAGTACGCCATTAGTATTGTAGTTTTGATGTCATCTCATCACAAATTTACTTCTTCATTGCAGGTTCGCAGCTGATGTATGCTTCCGCTAGCACTCTGGGTACCCTATTGTTGCTTTTCTCATTATCCATTTTTATTATTCAATATCTATGGATTGGCAACCGTTCCTATGTCACCGTATCAGGCAAATCCTATCGCGAGACGTGCAAGAGTTTACCGCATTTAATGAAATCTGTCATCATCTTCGTATTAGCGTTCTGGGTATTGTTTAATGTAGTGCTATACGGCGGTATTTTCTACGGTAGTTTTCACCGTGAACTGGGGCGTAGATTACACACTAACGCTGAAACGTTACATCACGCACTGTTCGGACAAGGATTCAGCGATGGTCATGGCATCATTAATTCAAACCGTGTCTTTTTCCGCAGCAGCCGCACCGATTACCGCTTGTTCGAGCTTATTAATCGCCTACATCACCGTACGTCGCGATTTCAAAGGCACGCTGGAATTCTCACCTTACTCTGTTTTTGCTGTACCGGGAACAGTTGCCGGGGTGTCTTATATTCTGGCCTTTAATGAAGCGCCTATTTACATCACCGGGACAGGGAATCATCATCATTATCTCAATGGTGATGCGTAATATGCCGGTGGGTATGCGTGCGGCAATCGCAGGTTTGGGGCAACTGGATGATCTTAGACAGGCCTCCTTTCCCTGAAAGGCAGTTCGTTAAAAACTATTATATTTACTGCTACCACTGCTTAAACCGGCGTTACTCTCGCCTTAGTAACCAGCTTTGTTCGCTCAACGACCACTGTCAGCGCTATCGTGTTTTGGTTACCGCCGACACTCCGGGTGGCGACATCTATATTCTCAACCGAGTAGAGACGGAGAATACGGGGTTGCTATCGCTTACGAGCTCAATTTTGATCGTAGTCATGATGGCGTTATTTTATTCTTTGACTGGATTGTGGGAGACACTCGTATCGCTAAATCCAAAAGCGAAAAATGGATTGAGGCATACCAAAGGGCGGTCATAAAAACTCTGTTTTTGAGGATCGGCTATGCCAACAGCTATTAAAGAGCCAATAAGTCATTTAGATTTATGAGTGTCTAAGCGTTTTGTAAACATCATAGGGCGCAAGATGCGCACCAATAAAATTAAAAGCAGTAAAATATATGAACAACGATTTCTTAGTATTAAAAATATTACCAAAGCATTCCGGTAAATCCGTAGTTATCGACAATTTCGAATCTCACCATTAAACGCGGCACAATGGTAACGCTGTTGGGGGCCTTCCGGTTGTGGCAAAACCACAATCTTGCAGCTTGTGGCGGATGAGTCCAACTTCGGGACAAATTTTTATTGACGGCGAGGATGTGACCAAATCGTCCATTCAAAACCGCGATCATGTATCGTGTTCCAATCCTATGCGCTCTCCGCATATGTCTATCGGCGACAATGTGGGCTACAGCTTGCGTATGCAAATATGTCAATCCGGAAGAACGCAAGCAGCGTAAGAAAGAAGCCTTGGAGTTAGTAGGTTTGGCAGGTGTTTTGAAGATCGCTATGTGATCGGATCTCCGGCGGTCAGCAACAACGTGTGGCACTTGCGCGCGCTTTAGTATTAAAACCGAGTGTTACCGTTTGACGAACCCTCAAGTAACCTTGATGCCAATTTGCGTCGTTCAATGCGGGATCCGCGAATTACAACAACGTCTTGGAATTACTTTCGCTTTATGTAACCATGACCAAACGGAAGCCTTTGCTGTTTCAGACGAAGTAATCGTCATGCACAAGTATGCAAAAAGCCCCGGCAAAGAGCTCTATCTCGCCCAAACTCATTGTTCCTAGCGAACTTTATGGGCGAAAGCAGCATTTTCGACGGCACCCTTCAACGAGAACAAGTGACTGTAAATGGCTGCCGTTTCCATCTGACCGATGCGGCACAATTCGGTTTAGTGACGGCGAATGTTTAGTGGGTATTCGTCCCGAAGCCATCAGCTTACAAAGCATAGGAGAAGCCAGCCAAGCCTGTCAAGTTAAGCGCGCGCTCTATGGGCAACTACTGGAAATCGTAGCCGAATGGGGCGGAAAAGAGTTATTAATCAACAGTAACCTGAGATTTCAACTGACTTTACAGCAAGCTTTTCGTACATTTCTCCGAACGTGGGGTATTCTTACCAGAAAAAGAGTAATAAGCAAATCTCTTTTCAACTGCTAAAAGTGCGGTTTAAAAACACCTGATAACCGCACTTTTATATTGAGTATCTTAAACTGAGCTAATCGATACAGCTAAAAATGAAAAATATTATAATTTTTCAAATGTTGAAAAGCTTTCTTATCTCTTAGTTTTCGCATTTAGGGCAATGCGAAAATACTCAAAAGCATCAGATTTAACCACTATCTTCCATTCACATTTCGGGCAGTATTGCATATAGCGGCACACCGGCGAATAACGACATATAAGCTCCTTTATTTAACAACAGGATAAACGGTTTCCCCCAATAGGGGATTATCCGGATTTTCCAACATAATTTGCAAAATCATCGGAATCAGCTTGACAAAATATGACAAGTCTCCAACAACTGCTTTCTATTCACTGAACTGTTATAAGTTGCTTACCATGCATTAACTGGTTCCACAATGTATAAAGATGTAAAAAATAATCTGCAATACAATATGCGTTTCACCTTTTTCAGTGCCATATCAGCTTTTTCTCTTTGCACTCGTAAAAGCTTCTCCCAATCATTCTGCGATACCGTTATGAAAGTCCCAAAACGGCTGAAAAGTGTAAGGAGTATTAGCAAATTGTGAATATACTACCCTCATCCCTGCCAAATAAACTGATGAATAGAGTGGGATTTATCAACAGACAATTGCTTCAAAAACTCCTGAAAAGCATTACGATCCCTGAAATATCGCTCAACTCATCGGCATAAGCGGCATTAAAGAAATCCATAAAGTGATAAATTTCAGATCCGGATTCTCAATCTCTCCCGCCTTTTCCTAACCAGCTTAAAGTGCGGTGGATTTTAGACGGAAATTTTCAGAAAAGATGATCTTTAAAATATTGTGGTAATAATTTCATTTTTAAGTTGATATTCGCCTAATTACATAAGCAATAATAGACGACCTCAATTATAGAAAGTAGAATTGCTTCCCACTTTTAGTCTATCACAGCTCATCTATATCAAAAGCTTGCTTTATAGCTTCTTCATATTCTTTCACAGATAAGTACAAGTCGTGCTTTTGTCTCAATAAGGCTATATTGATTACCGCAGGTATAGTTACCCGTATGCTGGACCGCCAAAATCAATAGCAAATCCATAAACCTAATAATGCAAACCAATCGGCCCAGTTAAGATGCTGGCTCCTCGAGTTAATGCAGCATTACCTGCTAAACTTAAACCTCGGGATTGCTTTTTGATACACGGCATTCGCAATAATGAGAGTCAACTGATAGGACTTGAAATCCTCCTAACTTAAAAAGCCATTTTGAGCGAGAGCCAAAAAGCCTTGTGGGGCTAAATTAAGATTATTTGCGTTGAGATCTGTGCCAGTTTTTCCTTATCATCTGGTGACATTTTTAGTGCTGACTCAAAACATACTCATTAAGGTTCCTTTTCAAACTCTCTAATACTTATATAGTAGTTTTAAACCCTTTAATCATTTTCACATACATCAGTTAATATCTCTTCATAGTAAACTCCTTTTCCACCTATAAAGAGTCATTATAGTATTCCACCAAACATTGAATTTCTGCTGCAATTTCTTGCCAATACATAGAATGTTGTGGATTATATTTTTAAATTTATCATTACCGTTAACTCTTCGGTATGGCGAGGGTTTCCATCGCTATCATGGGTCAAACAATACACTAAATCGTTTAAATCTTGGTCAGAGACATTCCGCTAAAATTGTGAATCTCATCTATTCTGTAAGCCATATCTATTTTTCTTATTTTTCATTTACTTGCAGAAAGAAGTTCTTGGTATGTGTTTTCCTACTTCAAAGATAAGCGCTTGACCTGCTTTTTGCTTTCAAAAAGTCAATAAAAGAACTCCACAGTCGCCAGCAACTAAAGTATTGACCTTCATCAGCTTTTTCACCAGATATTTTCATTATAGTTGGATTGTCCGTCATCTTTTAAAAATTCTCAGAATTTTTGTTTATGTCTCTCAATATTACAGCGTTTTTCTCCTGAATATGAGTAATGATAGTATTTAATAATTTTCGATATATTATAAGGTTCGTTTTTATCATTGTATATATAACCAGCGGAATAATAAATTGGATTGGTCACTAATACCTGTTTCCTTTAATAATCTTTTTACGTATTGGCTCTACTACTATTTCTCGTCAAGAAAATGAACAAGTGCCTCGTCCGGGCAATCTTTTTCGTTATCCATCCTTGCCCGCTCCTTGCCCATCAGCTTTATTAATAGCGATAATAAGGCGAGAAGGTTCCTCCTTTAAGATATGGGATAATATGATTTTAATAACGTATAAGTCGTACCAAATCTCTGTCTGACCCATCTAAAATACAAGCACCAAATCGATCAAACCGTTACCATTTTCATCTTTTTCTTGTAATTTATTTTTCCAATCATCTGGGCAAAACGTTCATCATTTTCTTCTGAATCTCCCAGTCCTGGGTATCCCAAATAACAGTATGTTTAAGATGGTGTTTCAGAAGTAATTTCCTGTCAATGTTTCAGGCATACCTCTCAACTTTAGCAATATCCATAGTAAAAATAGCATTAATAGGTTGAGCTCTTTCCTGCTCCACGTGGCTAACAACTACAATATTTAATTTTGTTTGCATTAATTTGAACAATTTTTGCTTTAATAGCCTCATAGATCTCCTTGTGCATATTTTCCCAAAGCTTGCTCAAAAGAGATCTATAGTTGACTCAGTGTGACATCTCTCTCACTATGAGTCTTTAGAGTTAAGTGCATTAAAATTGATTAAGATACTCACGTAATTTCTCTTACTATTCGATTTTGTATTTCCTTTGGACTAATCACCCACCAAATGCACGGTATCCAGCACTGCACCAATGGGATGATGTCCATTTCGTTGATGTTTTTGCTGGCAAGGATTAAAGCCACCATCGTCGAGTTGGTGCACCAGTTCTTGGTTCGGCAGCAGGTTGCGGCGCAGGAAATAAAGGCGCAGCTGTTTTTCGACACGAATCACTACTTCGTTAAGTTGATTACCATAGGAAATACTGTCGTTGGTTTTGAATTTCTTTTAGCAGTTTTTCATCGGGGACAAAGGTTTTCTTCCGACATGCGGATAAGCGACATTTGGCTGCAAAACAGAAAGGTTTTCGTTTTCCATTGATCGGTGCCGATGAGATACCAAATGCCGTTTTTATTCAGCAGAGCATAGGGGAGCGTTGGTAAAACTTAGGTTGTTTTCGCCACTCTTTTTATAGCTGAATAAAATAATGCGCCGATTTTCGACCGCACTTTTGAGGCAGTTGAACTCTTTTTGCAAGTGGCTAACATCTTCATATTGCAAGCCTTTGATTTGCACCTCTGTAGCAATTTTCTCAGCGAAAAGGCGGTCGATGAAAATAATTTGCTAATCAAGCAAAGCGCGAAACGCTCAATATCTTCTTGGGTTAAGATGCCAAGTGAGCGTCTATCCAGTTGGTAGTAGGGATATTTTTCTTCCGTCCATTTCAAAAGCGGCTTTTAAACGAGAAAAATCACGCGAATCGTGCGTTCACCAAACACCGAACTCATCCGTCAAATCTCGGATATTCAGACGTTCGCCAGAGTTTTAAACCAGCAAGAATATTAGTGAGCCGAAAAGCCCAGTTTCTCATGTTGGGGCTTTTAGCCATTTTTATCCTTAGTATTATGAGTGGCTAATATTAATGGAAGAATGACAGGTGATGTCATTTGGTTAATTTTTCTAAATTTTTAGTTTTATTAGGCAAAAACAAGCAGCGCAAAATTGTGCAGATTATAAAGTAAAAGTGAAATTAAAAACTGTAAATTAGTGTAAAACTGAGTAGAAAGATTTCACATTTTAAAAACGTGATAAAAATGACCGCACTTTAAGCAAATTTGCAAATTAAAAATGAGACCATCCCGTGCAGTTTGCATTTGTGGTAGGAAAAAGGAATTGAGGAAGTTTAATTTCTCACCGAATACACCTTAAATTTGCCCGTTTTCGCTAATATTTCATGTTTACCGAAATATTGATCGAGCAAATCGGGGTAAAGTAAGAAAGCATTAGCGACAAGGTAGTTCACCGCTCTCACGCCAAATGCCATTTGGCTTTGTTGAATCAATTCGTTGTGCACGATAGGCGGTGTCTATGCCGTCGTAGAGCAGTGGGTTGGAAATAATTAAATCAAATTTTTCCTTGAATATGAGAAAACATATCGGAGGCAATAACATTGCCCTGTAATCCATTTTCTGCCAATGTACGACAGGTAGATTCCAGCGCCATAGCGTGAATATCACTCATCATGACTTTTAGCGCTGGATTTAACATTTTAATATAATCGCTATAACGCCTGCACCGCAACCGAGATCCAGCACTTCTCTAGAATGGATTATCCAGCGTGCAACCAATAAATCGGTTCCGGCATCCAGTTCATTGGGCTGAACACGGTGGTAGCTGTAAACTTTCAGTTCACCTGTTTTCCAGGAGAATGATAGGTTTTTCCAGAAAGCATTGATGTCAAAGTGCGGTCTGTTTTTAGGCAAAATGATATAGCCCACAACGTCGCGCACTGTCGATTTTCGGCAATCTCTCCATAAGGTTCAAGCGGCTTTTCAGCTGAACGCACACCGCTGATTTTCACCGATAATCAGCATTTCGTACCCGATTGGTGCATTTGCCAGCAGTTGCATGAGTTGAAACTGCACTTCCTGTTTGTGTTTTCGTCCAGTAATAGACTATCAAATCCGCAGTGCCATTGAAAACTGCGGAAAATCCTACACTTTTGTGCGATTTGGATTCACATAATCAAAATAGCACGACCAAATTTGACATTTCCATTCAATTTGTAAGGGAAAGGCATCATTAATGCCACCGGCAAAAGAACGTTTTATCGGTAAAAGGAAGATGACGTTGTAAGACCTGGCTCGGAAGAAATCACGATGCGTATCCTTTGCTGGAGAGCAAAAGAAAAGACCGTACGTACACGGGTTTTCAATAAAAGAAGTACTGCTACAGCTGAGTTTGACCTTAATCGCGAATGCTCTCACGCCATTCCTTATATTTTAGCCTATCAAATGGAAAAATCAATTGAACGATAACGCTTAACCAAAGCAAAAATCACGTTTGAAAATAACCGCACTTTTTATTTATGCAGGTAATTTCGGTGAACAGACGCGATCTTTGCTGCAACAAAATGGGTATTGAACAATGGCAGTTATATCGCCCTGAAGTGCTAAAGGCGCGGTAAATATTGCCGTGCCGTCGCATATTCGTTTGGTGGTGATTGCGGAGAAACCGTTTGGAGCGGCGTGATGGTCTGCTGCATGATGTGTTGTTGAGTGCTGAGACACGTCGGACGCTTGTCTGTTACTTGATTTTGAACAGGCCTGCATCTAAAACGTGCAACACCGATAAATTACTGGCTATTGGGACAGGCGAAAAATCGACCACTTTGCCACCGTGTGTACTCATGCAATCAGCCTGTGGCAAAACCGATGAATTAAACGCGTTAAAACAAAATCCACAAAAGCTAAACGCGCGTTGTGGCGCAAATTCAAACCTCTTTTAAATCTTAGCCTGCCAAACCATTTTTACCTCTCGAATCCCAAGATTTTGACCGTCTATTTGAAATTGAGCAAGCAGGCACCTCCTGTGCCTGTGGTCACTCGGCACGCTGAAAAATAATCAGGGCGAACGCTATCACAATCTTTTAAACTTATCGAAGATGACAACATTATCGGTTTTGCGGTTTTGTCAAACGGTGTTAGATGAAGCGACATTGTTTAATATCGCGATAGACCCTCAATTTCAGAGACGCTCTTCGACTATCTCTGGCTTCAAAACCCTCATTGAAACTACAACAAAAGGCATTGCAACACTATGGCTGGAAGTACGCGAATCCAATCAAAAGCCCGTCGGGCTATTATGACGTCTGGGCTTTAATGAAGTGGATATCCGTAAAATTACCACCCTACGCCCGATGGCAAGCACGGGAAAATGCCGTTGTAATGGCGCTTTATTTGGCTGAGCCGACTTTTACTAGCTGATCAATCATCAATCCGAACCACGCCTGCATTTTGCTTGCAGGCGAGCAAATCAGACTGACTCGTTTGCTGCATGTCCGTTGCCAATAAATATCACCGGAGTGAACTGGTTACTTTCAATCAACTTATTAAGCTCTTCTTACTGACGGGTCCGGTTCATCGGTTTTAAAGCCAATTTTCAATTCTGACTGTCGGTACCAGCTGAATCAGCCGAATACCCTCAAGCAGCTTCTACGTAAATTTTGCAACTGTGAAAAGGTCCGGTCGTTTTCAATTGTTTTGAAGGTTTGCGCATTTACTCCCGTCTTCTTTGTTATAAAAATCGGGGCGACAACATTCTCACACGTAGCAGCTTGAAATAAATAATACAGCCAATTTTCAATCCGCTAGTTGTCTTTACTCTGCCTACTCGCCAAAACAACCCGCTGTTTTTGTTCGCCAAATAGAAATTTAAATTACCATAAAGAAGAACCTCACCCTGCTCAGTCGGCGGTAGCAATTCGACAGTTTTCACTGTCCGGCGTTTGTTGTAAATAAGGTTTAACGGTTTCACAGACTCCGTCATTTCGACCGCACTTTTTGCTCACACCTGTGCGAATGCCCTCGTGGCAGAATGCCTTTTACATTTAATCAGCGCAAAAAGTCCTGCGATTCCTCAGGTTGAATGGCGTAGTAGTTTGTCGTTGATTTTTATATAATTCTAACCCCACTCCAAGGTGAAATTTTCACTGCCAATCAACTCACCTTCATTGCGGAAATACACGCCTAGGCGTTTTTCAAAGACGTACCAGTTTGTCACGAAAGCCAGCAATTGACCAAACTCAATTTTCATTCTCCGTTTCCGGCCGTTCCATCAGTTGATGAAATCTTCACCGCTTGCCTGCTATTTTCGCCAACGGTAACCATTCTTTTAGCAAAAGAGCGGTGTGTTTTGTAAAGTTTTCAGGGCTGAAAATAGTTATCATATTGTTCAATCAGATTGTTGACAGCATCAGGTTGCAAAAGCATTATCCCGCAGATAATCCAATAATTGGTTCACTAACACAGAAGGCTCTTTTACCAGATTATCAATAATCAGGCGCCCACATAGCTAATATAAAAATAATCTTGTGCGGCAGAGCAACGCCTCGAGAAATAAATACCGATCGTCATCGTGGCGCGAACGATCACCTTTTTGACGGTGATATTGCAGTAAATCCAAAACTGTTTCCTGTTTGCCTACGCGGATAGTCGCCGTCATTCATACCAAGTAAACAAACCACTCTGAACGGAATGGAACGCATCGGAAGGCAAGGTACAAAAACTCACTTTGCCGACCAAAATTTCATGCTGGTATCGTTCTCATTCAATTTTTCCGCATTACCTCGGCAATGACTTCTGCCGTTGGCGATTGTTCAAACGGAATGTCAGCCAATTGTTGCGCCAACTCTTGTACAGGTGTTTTTGATATAAAAGTAATGTTTCAGCAGATTGCTCGTCCACCTGAAAAGAAATTGTCGATCAAATCAAGTAAATGTTGTTGCCATTCAGCCATCGGGCAGGCTTGTGCAAATTTGGTGCCAATCACGTAAACAGGCATAAACTGCGCCAATGCTCCTGATGTCGACCCTTTCAGCCCGTAGCTATTATCAAAGCCGAGGCTATCTTGCCAAATGCCATTTTTCTTCACGCAACGCATAACCCAGTAGCATTCGCTCCAAACCGGCCTGCCATGAGTTGTAATTAGTTTGCTGTCCGTCTAGATATTTGTCCAAACCGAAACGAATCCCTGATTCAGCCACTCCAATAACGAATATTCTCCAGCTCACGCCAATTCGATTTTTGAAACGAGCTCGCACTCGCCGGAATATCTGGCCAATGCAAGAACATCTTCCGCATTAAACCGATTTTCTTTCAATTGCACAGAGAGAAAGGCGGAAAAGCAGCACATCACTTTCCGAAAGTTTACCGTCTGCAATAGAAAATGGAATGTGGCGGTTATCCTCATATTGACGAAATACCGCCTGAATATAAGGCGCATATTGATCAATGTTCGCCACCATAACAACAATGTCTTTCGGTGTGAGCGTACTGTCCTGCTGAAATAAAATGTAATAAATAATCATGCAATACTTCTACTTCGCCATAGCGCTGTGGCAAGAATGGATGCTTAAAGTGCGGTCGTCGATATTTAACGGCTGCTTGCCGGTTGGCACTAAATTTAAAAATACGATTTTGTACTTGAGCAAGTAAGTCGGCTGAGCAGATTCGCATAAGCCTGAATTTCTGCGCGTCCGTTTGACCTAGTAAATAGAAGAAATCCCGCCTAATTTTCCCCAAGTTTAAGCATTAACGGATTACCGATTTGCAACTGCTCATTTTCCGCTGTGGAATTTCAATGCGATCCTGTGTCAAATTATTCAGCTGCTCATCGGAAAACGGTGGCAAACGCCGCTCCTGGTATATAAAGTGCGGTGCTAGATTTTTGTAAATAAGCGGGGCTGACAATATCTCCCCAGTAATATTGGCGGTTGATTAAAAACAGGTGTACATCGCAGTACGGCTAATTGCCTGAAAAGTTTCAGATAAACTTTTGGCAGTAGAAATTCAAAAATAAACAAACGAGGAGAATGGGTTTTTCGGTGCTTCTTTTTGTTAATTTTTGTAGATATTGTAAGTGTAGATGGGCGCGGTGTTGAACTTCGTTTTTAATTCCCGTTTTGTTTTCTGCTACTGTACGGATTTCCGCAACTAAAAGCACGCCAAAGATCACTTGCCATTTAATATCCCTGCGCGATTTGTTCCTGCATTAATGCGTTTTGTTGTGTTTGATTTGCCGTTCAATGCAAAGCGTCATCTCCGTTTCCACGCCATAATCCAATCTGGGCGATAAACCGAGTATTGATCGAATAAACCGGCTATTTTACGCGCCAATTGATACAGTTTTTGTTGGGCTTCGTCCTCTGCCTGATGAAAATATTGCAAGAGGTCGATAAATCCGCTTGTTTTATTAAATTCATTAAACGCCAAGTCATTGCGTCTTTATGAAATTCACTCTGTTGTGCAACGTTCGGCGGATTATCCGCATATTGCTGCCAGATAAAACTGGCTGGCATCGAAATCCCAAATTAGCTGCAATCCCTGTTTTTCAGCAATTTTTAACTGTAACCATTGTGCCATTCCAGGACTCTGAACCAGAATAATCTCCCGCTGAAAGGGATCACTCAAGGGGGTGGAATTCATCTCGATCCAAAAGAATATCCTTTTGTACCTCAAGATTATTAGAATGATAAATGATAAACACGAACAACCCTTACATAAAAAGCATTTATATCTATTTTTCAATAACTTTGCCATTTATCGCAAGGGGTTTTACAAATTAATTTCACCACGCGGATAACGTGCCGAACATTATCACCCATACACTGCACGTCAAACTCCAACTTATTTTGCATTACTTTATCTTCGCAACAAACCCAGAAACTGGCGTTGTTTCTGGTTTTCAGCAATTTGCACCGCCTGAAAACGCTGATAAATATCGACCGCACTTTTTACGCTGTTGATCACTCCATTCGTTAATGGATAGAAAAATTCCGCTAAAAATACTTAATGTAAATAAAAAGATAATAAACTCATTCCTTAAAGTAATTAGTGGGCTTTAAAAATCATTCCAGCTTTTCTCCGCATATATCCAACGACTGTACGTTTGTGCCACTGCGGCAACGGTCGCACGGCGATAAAGCAAGTTGTACATCTGCTCCTTTCGATAATTTTCCTCTAGTAATCACCGCTCCGCTAATTCGTCCTTTACCTGTAGTATTTAAATCACCTTCGGCTACAATCACGGCACAAATATTACCCTTTAACTCCCACTACGTTTGATTGCGATCAAACCAATAGAAATAATCTCGCGATCTTTTGGCAGCACGTTGGGGGCAGACGGAGAACCGATTGAAAAAGAGGTAAAGTGCAATTCGTTAATAAATTCCGTAAATACTGCTTCGTTCACTGCCGTTCGAGGGTGCTTGTTTAAATAATGCCTGACGTTTGCACCAAATATAATGTTTGAGACTGTCATCAAATTGTTTTAGGTCAAACTCAACAAAACAAACTGTTTTCCGTCGATTGTAGCGGAATAGTGCTACAAAGTTGATCTTTTTGCGCTTGACTTAGTTTTTGTAACTTAAAAACTATGTTCTACATAGATTGCCCGCTGCGAAAACTAATGCGGAATTCAAGCGTAGAATGTCGTCGTTAAACAACATAATGACGGATGGTAAACCGCTTAACAAAATTAGCAAGGTGAGCGTTGTAATGCCACGCTGATAAGGAAAAACAAAACATTTCATTATTCAGCCTCGTTTAATAGCGGCGTGACGGCGGATGTTTCATAGGCTATATTAGGATTGGTTCGTAGATTGCCTGCTAAACGAACTTCAACTCCTTTATTGCCATTTAACCAGATAAATTCCAGCAGGGTAATTTCGTATTCTTGAGAATCAATAAATCCGTCCAGCCACCACCAGTGCAGGCCTGTTCCTGTAAATAGCGACGACATTCAGCCTGTTCACAATGTTGATTCACCGAATTCTTATAAGTAAGGCGAGTTTCCGCCATCTTATTATTTAAACGATAACCGAATAACTCGTTCAATTTCTTGCGTAGCATTCCTATTTCCGGCAATACAAAGTCCTTTTTAAATCCCGTGCCCAAGCAACCGTCCAAGTTCAGATCATAAAAACAATACGCAAGATCCTGATTGCTGGATTGTCAAAGCGGTGCCATCAGCATCTTGTTCAAATAAGGACCAATTGTTCTGTATAACCTTATCCGAAACAGCGCGAAATCCTGCGCGCCGTAAATCTTTGCTGATTAGCTGAACGACTCGTTGTAGTTCTGCTTGTAATCTCAGGTGTTGCAAAATATGCTGATTCTGTCGTTGGGTGTAATTATAAAACTGAAGAATCACCAACAGCAGAAAAAGCAGATAAAGATAACGAAACCATTAAACCAAGCAGAGATTGTCCACGATAAATCATATTATTCTCGCTATTTACACATGCGCTTGCGGATTGATGAGTCTTTCAACTTCAAACTGCCTACATTGAAAAATGAAAATAACGTGCGATTGTCTTCCACCTGTAACACAAAACAAGCAGAAGTTGCGGTATCACGAATCCCACTAAAACGTGTTACTTCCGTCGGATAATAACGTTTACTGACCAACATTGTCTTATCGGAGAATTTAGGATAATAGAAATGTGCGGGAAACATCCTGCCGGCAACTATTAGGGTTGTAAGCAATTACACGGACTGTCGCTTTTAATTTGCGCAACCAAACACCAAGTCTTCTTTTCCTAAATCACGATTGGCGATTAAAAACCAAATTTCAGTTGAATTTTTCTACCCGAGCCTGAATTTGGCGTAGAAACAGTTGCAGTTTATGCTGTTCTTTAGCCAAGATAAATTGTGTGATTAGTTTGTTGCCAAGCTGGTAATGCAAAAAGTGCGGTAATGCTGACAATTAAAATTACAACCAGCATTTCAAGCAAGGTAAAACCTTTTAACATTATTTTCCTTTAAAACGTCGTTTTTCTGACCGCACTTTAACGTTTAGAGAGGAAAGAAAATGGTTTCAAAGCAATTTTGGGACAAAGATCGCAAAAACGAACTTTTTGTGAATAAAAAAATATATATTAGAGGGCTTTACAGATTATTAATCTTGTCAGCTGCTTCTGCAACTTTAGCTGTGCTAGCCGTTTCTGATTCTTTAGCTTCATCTTCAGCAATTTTGGTAACAATTTCACGGTAAATATGATTAGATGCCGTAATAACATAACATTGCAAAATAAACGGAAGGCAAGATTAACAAATAGAGAAGTGATGCACAATAAGCAATAAAAATAACAACAGTAATACCGAATTTTTATCCATTCAGCCGAATTAAAAATAACGCCACCCCAGGTAAACCAATAGGCAAGAGAAATAATAATAAGAAGGATAGTTAAAAATATGCATACTGCTGAATTATTTATTTGGTGGGTTGTGAGCTCGAACTCTCGACCTACGGATTAAGAGTCCGCTGCTCTACCGACTGAGCTAACAACCCAACGGCCTTTGAAGGTCAAATGGTGGGTCGTGAAGGATTTCGAACCTTCGACCAACGGATTAAAAGTCCGCTGCTCTACCGACTGAGCTAACGACCCGTTTGTTTTACAACAAAAGGATTTTTATAAATTGGTGGGTCGTGAAGGATTTCGAACCTTCGACCAACGGATTAAAAGTCCGCTGCTCTACCGACTGAGCTAACGACCCGTTTGTTTTACAACAAAAGGATTTTATAAATTGCGTGGGTCGTGAAGGATTCGAACCTTCGACCAACGGATTAAAAGTCCCTGCTCTACCGACTGAGCTAACGACCCAAGTTACGCTGTGCAACGGCTGACTATAATACTGATTTAAATTTAATAATCAATAAAAATTTATATTTTTGGTTTTATTTGAACGAATAGTCATCAATCATTCAGTAATAACATTAATTTCATATAGGCGAAATTTTATCGCATTTTGAATGCGATAAAAACCGAATCCCACTTCCTGAGAATTCGGTTTATATAAAACAAAAATAAAATAATCTAAAAATTAGTATGCTAACACAGCACGACGGTTTTTAGAGTATGCTGCTCATCATGACCTAATACAGCTGGTTTTTCTTCACCATAAGATACTGTTGAAACTTGTCCTGCTTGAACACCTTTAGCACCCAAGAAGTTTCTTACTGCATCTGCACGACGTTGTCCTAATGCAATGTTATACTCAGGTGTACCGCGTTCGTCAGCGTTACCTTCAACTAATACTGGCTGCCGGTGTGGCATTTTGAGTATGCAGCATGTGCATCCTAACAACTGTTTGGTATTCGCCTTCAATATCATGTTATCAAAACCGAAATAAACAGTGTTATAACGTTGTTGTGGGTCTTGAACGGACATGCCGCCGAATGTTTGACCGTTGTTACCGCTGCCTGCTGCGTTAGCGTTGTCGTCTGAAGAACTACAAGCGGCTAATGCCAATACTGGTGCAACTAATAACAATTTTGCTAATTTCATTGATTTCTCCTTGGTTTGTATGTAGATATGGTCGACCAAGCTGGGAATTTAATTTGCCCATCGCTTCCTGGTAACCGAGCTTTAAAGCGTCCGTCAGCAGATACTAATTGTAGCACCACTTTCCAAGTCCTTGGGTAGAACTATATATGATCATTATTCCGTTTGGTGAAATACTCAGGCTTTCATCCAAGAAAGTGGAGCTCAACACCTCGGTTGAACCCGTAGTTGCATCACGTTTAACAATACTATCACCGGAAATCATCACTAATGTTTTACCGTCAGCACTCATTTGGCGCTGTAACTTCATGTACTGGAGCCCAGCAATGAAGCCCCGCCACCGGGAGGCGCTCGTTGAATAAACTTGAGGTGAACCGCTTCTATCGGAGTGAACAAAATACGACCGTCAGGTGTCCAGCTAGGTTCGGTGTTAGTTTCCTGCCCGCTAGTCAACTGAGAAACTTGTCCACTACCTAAATTCAATACATAAATATTTAACACTCCGTCTTTATTTGAAACGCAAACGCCAAGCGTGAACCATCCGGAGAAAAGGCTGGTGCCCCGTTATGGCCTTTGGAATGAGGCTGCTACTCTACGTGAACCTGAGCCTAAATCCTGTACCACTAACTGAGATATTTTCAAAAGATACATAGCCAATTTTTGCCATCTGCCGACCAGGCCGGAGACATTATTGGTTGGGAACTACGATTGACGATAAATTGATTGTAACGTCACTTAATCTGCACACGCAATTCATAAGAACCATTATTTTTCTGAACCACATATGCGATTTTGGTTCTAAAACGCACCACGAATCGCTGTTAACTTTTCAAATACTTGGTCACTAACTGTATGCGCACCCGCACGAATATCTTTAGCTGACATTGTGAATGCACCTTGAGCCAATACAGCTCCTGCTGTACCTGATGCTCCAATTGTATCCACTAATTGATAAGCTATTATAACCGCCACCTGCTGCAGAAACTTGTCCGACTACAATTGCATCAATACCTAGGGATGCCCAAGCATCCGGAGCTACTTCAGATGCAGAAGTAGGCTGTTGAGGCATTCTATTAACCGAATTGGGTTCAAATTTGCCACTGTTTCTCAAATCTGCAGAAACAATTTCGGCAATATCAGCAGGTACAGAACCGCTTGTTTTGAATGGGACGACAGCAATCGGACGGGCACTATCAACACCCTCATCAATTAGTGCGTACCTCATCGTTTGCATGAGGCAGTATTAATCGCAAGCAATAATACTGTAAAAACATTCAAGATTCGAATCGGTAATTTCATTCTACCACCTTTTTAACGGGATCAATTTATTTTCCTACAAAATACCAATTATTTAAGCTCAAAAGCCAATAATTGATGATTTATATTCTCTATATACCGCATCACTCGGCGGAGCAGTACCTTTTTCGTTCTAGCAATCGCACTAAGGCTGCAGTGCAAATATCATCGGGACCAGAAACCTTTGATATCCTGTTATTGTTCCATCACGAGCCAATTGTAATTTCACGTTACGTACCTTACCTCGCAAGCTAGCTTCCTACCACATAACGGCGCTGAATTTCCTTTTTAATTAACGCTGCATATTGGTCACCAGTCTTACCACCATCTCCGGCGCCTAAAGAGCACCGCTACCTTGACTACCTGCTTTTATTGGCGTTTCCACCTGTGGTTGCACTACACCAATATCTCCATTATTTAAGAAATCATCCAAGCCTTTTTGCCGCTTGCCGATCCCGCTTTCTCTTTTGCTTCTTTGGCGGCTTTTCCTCAGCTTCCTTGGCAGCTTTTTCTTTAGCAACTTTTGTCAGCCTTAACTGTAGCGTCCGCTTCAGCTTTAGCCTTAGCTTCTTTTTCTGCCTTAGCTTTTGCCTCTGCCTCTGCTTTAGCTTTTGCCTCTGCCCTGCTTTAGCTTTTGCCTCTTGCGCTGCTTTCTCTTTGGCTTCTTGAGCAGCTTTTTCTCTTTGCAGCTTCCGCCATCTGCATGTTTAGCCTCTTCTTCCGCTTTCTTGGCTGCTGCCTCAAGGCGTTTTGCTTCTGCTTCTGCCTTTAATCTCGCAGCTTCAGCTTCTTTTGTTTGGCTTTGCTTCTTCAACTAATTTTTGTTTTTCTAAAGCATCTTGGCGGGCTTTTTCTTCCTGTTGTTTTTCTGCTCCGCAGCTTGTTTTTGACGCTCTTGCTCTTTTTGTTGTTCTAATTGCTTTTGTTTCTCGATAGCTTGTTGGCGTTGTTCTTCTAGTTTCTTTTGTTGTTCTTTTTGTTCTTCAACTATCAGGGTCATCGGCCTTCTTAGATTTTTCGGTTTTGCCTTTTTGCTGTTGAAGCCTTCCCCATTCCTGTGCAGCAGATCCTGTATCTACCATCACCGCACCGATAATATCACCTTCCTCACCTTCACCGCCTCCCATTATCTCAATGGTTTGCCACGAGACCGGCTATCAACAAAGCAAACAACAAGACATGCATTCCTATAGAAATCAGGTATGCATTCGTCTCTTTCTTTTGTCGATTATCTTTCACTGATATTTCCTATTCGACCTAAATTGGATCTGTCAGTTAATCCAACAGATTTAATACCTGCAAGATGAAATAAATTTAACGCTTTAATCACTTCCTCATAAGGAACCGTACTTGCGCCACCGACTAAAAACAATGTGTTTTGGATCTTTTCAAATTCCTGTTTAGTCATTTGCGTTACCATTTCTTCGGTCAAACCTTCAGAACGCTCCCCACCGATAGATAAAGTATATTGACTGACACCGGCAACTTCCAAGATCACCGGCATTCTATCTTCATTCGATACACTTTGGCTCTCCACCGCATCAGGTAGATCGACCTGAACGCTTTGATTAATAATTGGGGCGGTTGCCATGAATATAGCAATAATACTAATAATACGTCTAAAAACGGAATAATATTAATTTCCGATTTAATATTTCGTTCTCGGTTGCGGCGATAAAGTCATACCTACCTCTATAAAACTTGCTGAAAATCAACCGCACTTTTTGAGTGCTAATAGTCAAAAAGTGCGATCATTTTTACGTCAATTTAGTGATTACGACCAAAAAGCTTGACGGTGTAAAAATTGTGGTAAATTCATCAATGAAATTACCGTAATTCTGTTCTAATTTGTTCACACGCAAACTCAAACGGTTATATGCCATAACAGCCGGAATTGCGGCGAACAAACCAATTGCCGTAGCAATTGGTGCTTCTGCGATCCCGGAGCAACCATCTGCAACGTAGCCTGTTTGGCACCACCAACCCCCATAAAGCGTGCATAATTCCCCTACGGTTCCAAATAAACCGATATAAGGGCTAATGGAAGCAACCGTTGCCAAAAACGGAATACGATTTTCTAAATCTTCAATTTCACGATTCATGGCCAAATTCATTGCACGAGTACTACCTTTTACTAATCGCTTCCGGCGCATTAGGATTAGCTTGCTTTAAGCGACTGAATTCTTTGAAACCAACATAAAAATTTGCTCACTACCGGACAATCCTTCACGGCGATTTTCCAAGCCTTCATACAATCTATTTAAATCTTCACCTGACCAAAGAGCGATCCTCAAAAAGTGGAAGACTCTTTTAGTGCTCCGGACAAGTACGGCTCCGTTGAATAATAATTGCCCAAGAAATAATTGAGAATGCTACCAAAATTAGAATTACAAATTGAACAACGATACTCGCTTTAAGAAATAACTCTAAAAGTTCAAATCAGCCGTCATTATCTAGCTCCAAAAACATTTATTTGAAACGCCGCTTTAACTTCATCTGGAAGTGCTACAGGTTTCATTTTACTAAGATCAACACTGGCGACTTTTTACTGTCGCCGTACATAAAATTAATTCATCTCTTTTTAATTGTTGAGTGAATAAAATTGCAGCTCCTCGGACTTCCGAAAATTTTCGTTTCAACCACCAACCAATCATCTAAACGAGCAGGTAGCGATAATCAATAGTCATTGTTTTGACAACAAACGCAACATTACGTTCATTTAATAACATTTGCTGGGAAAAAATCCAAGGTGCGTAAATATTCCGTTCTGGCTCGTTCATGAAGATAACGAGCATGATAAACAACTCCACCGGCATCAGTGTCTTCATATATATGCGGACAGGAAATTGAAATATTAAATCAGTCAAATTTAAATCCTTTGTTAACTCTTATCACAATTAACTTTTATTACTTTTAACATAAATAAGACGGGCGTATTTTAGAGCGACTAAATCGGATAAGCAAGCATCTGATAGGAATTTTTCAAAATTACAAACTGTCTGCGATATATTTTTGGGGAAATATGCTTCCAAAAACTAACCAATAAGATTATTACTTAAAGCAAGCAAAGCTATGATATAACCTAGAATTGGAAAAACACGATTTTTCCAAATAATATTGCGAATCTCGAAACCAATCCCGTGAATCCACAATATCACCACCGACCACAAAATTAATAACACCCAATAAACCTGAGCCACTCGCAGTTCTGTAACAAATTGATTGATATTAAAGACAACGTCAGCGTAATTGCAACAACGAATGAAAGGGCTCGCCAGGAGCCCTGCTTACTCAAATTGATAAAGTAAATTTATCATTAACCTTTACTCGTCAAATTTATCTGTCTTTTCAATGCTAACTGTGATAACAACGCTTAGCATGACGGCTAACAAAAACACCTAATACCCAAACTACATAAAACATAATTTATCTCCTGATCTTAATGGATTAGTATAACGTGCTTTTTATTTTCTTCGATAAATTCACTGTCAAGTCTTCCAAACATCTTACTATATGACCAAACCGTGTAGCTAAGATCAACACTACAAAATTACCGCTAAGAATAACATTAAAGTCAACGTTAGTTTGCTCGAAGTTGAATCCACATTAACAAACTCATTTCAGGATGAGAAAATTGACGGCATAACAGACGGGAACACTGCAATACCCGCGGTAAAAATAATGCCTGCCATAGTTAAGGAAGAAAACAAGAAAGCAAAGCCGTTTCGGTTGGCTTTTGAGATGCCGCTACATTCAATAAAAGCGGCCCCCACCGCTAACAATGGGAAAACCCATAATATCGGCATTTCTTTATAATTGTTAAACCATGCTCCCGCTTCAAGTGCAACTTGCTTTACCCAACGGAGAAGACGGTCCGTTACGATCGATCATACTGGTAACAATATAACCGTCTTTAAACACTAACCAAATTCCTGCTAATACAAATGTCGCCAATGTTACAATCGCACCGACCTGTGTAATAGTTCTTGCACGATCGCGTAGCTGCAGATAAGAGTTTTCATTTGTAGCCAAGCAGAACCTTTGAGGTTGTCAACATAGATAGGCTAAGCACCCCGCATAATAATGCAAACGGGTTCAATAGCCCCAGAAACTACCGGTGTATTTAACTGACATAAAGTCATTGAATTCAACGGCACCCCCTGCAAAGATTACCGAGATACACCGAATGACCAATGAGGCACCGCTCCTCCGGCAAATAAACCCCAGTCCCAAAGCCCGCCAGAGTCGGATTATCAATCTTCGCGCGATATTCCAATCCTACAGGGCGAAAGAATAATGCTGCAAGAACCAAGATCATTGCAATATAAAAACCGGAGAAAGATGCGGCATATACCGTCAGTGAAAGCTGCAAACATTGCTCCTCCAGCCGTTAACAACCAAACCTGATTGCCATCCCAGTGTGGAGCTATGGAGTTAATCATTATGCGTTTTTCTATCTCCTTTTTACCGGCAAACGGCAATAAAGTTAATACGCCCATATCAAAACCATCAGTTACTGCAAATCCGATTAACAATACACCGATGAGCACCCACCAAATAAAAACGTAGAATTTCATAATCTCAGCATAATTAAGCTCCTGCTTTAGATGATTGCTCAAAATAATAGTGACCGGTTTTTAATGAACTTGGTCCCAAACGACCGTATTTATACATTAAGTACATTTCCGCCACTAAGAATACTGAGTAAAAGAGTACAAAGCAAGCCGATTGAGAACCAAAGATCTCCCTTGCCTAATGCTGAGTTGGCTACACCTACCGGTAATACTTCAAAAATAGCCCATGGCTGACGACCATATTCCGCTAAGAACCAACCACTTTCAATTGCAATCCAAGGTAATGGCAATCCTCATAATAAACCTTGTAACAATAACGTGCTTCTGCTTACTTTTTCCACGTAGGTTTTGTGCAAATACGCAATCATTAACAATAAAAATCAAGTCACCGGCGCCATCATCGCACGGAACGACCAAAAATATCGGACCTACGTTCGAATAGTATCTCTGGTTGCTTGTTTAATTTGCTCTTCCGACGCATCAACAACTTTTATCGGTATAACGTTTTGCTAACAGACCAAATCCCCAAATCTTTCTGTATTGCATTAAATTGAGC
>BNJT01001691.1_pt1 | contig 47068 bp, 50 predicted proteins | sample 8540491 | NCBI WGS metagenome assembly BNJT01 (sample SAMD00202455, study PRJDB9452) | human saliva metagenome | host: Homo sapiens | reverse complement strand
GTACTGGTTCCCGAAAAAGATTTTTCGATAGCATAAATCTGCTTGGTATTGACGATGGTCGACTTGGAGATGCGACAGAAAGCAATCGGCAAGATCTCTTCCAACTCGTAGAGTTTTTGGCGGACCTCGTAAGCTTCTTCTTTGGTATGCCCATAGATCTTTTCACCATCTGTCTCAAAAAAGAGAATTTCTGACACATCTACAAAGTACTCGCTTCGGTCCTTGTAAAAGGTCAAGGGCGTCATTTTTTGCTCCAAGATCAGCTGTTGCAAGCGGGCGACATCCTCCGTCAATCGAGGAGCCCGAATGATCATTTCTGGCTCATCCATCTGCGGATCTAATTCGATACGAACTTTCATAGGACTCCTTTCTTAACCTTTGTTAGTAACATTATAACAGGTGTTCAAAATCTTACAAGACCTTTTCGGTAAGTGGTTCTTTTCAGCCCCTAAGTGGTGCTTTCAAACAGCTAAAAAGGACTCGGTCTGAAGAAATCTCTTCATACCAAGTCCCTGAAGCGAATAAAATTGGAAGCATTATTTTTCTTTCGGTGCGTCTGGAAAGAGAAAGCTAAGACCAAGACAAGCCAAGACACCCGCAGTAATCACGACCCCATTTGAAATCGGAAGAAGGTCATAGATGCCATTGGCGATGATAAAACCAATGACGGCACAAATCAAGCTGGACTTGTAGTCTTTCTTGAGTGCATTTTCAAACGTAAAGAAAGCAAACAAGACAACTGGAACCAAGGGCCAAAGATTGGCATCTATTTTCGGATAACCAATGATACTAAAAGTGATAACGGCGAGAGCTGCAAGGATAAATCCAAACCCAATTAATTTTTTCATGATACTACCTCTTTTTATAATGTTATCAGAAGACTGGCTTCTTTTGATAAACCTACTATAACAAACAGAAGCAAAGGTGACAAGGAAATTTGGATAAGCGGTCAAATTATCGGACTATCTGGTTACATGAACATGAATGAACCAGACGAACTAGCCATTTTTAGGGGATGCTTCCTCTCCTTCGTAAAACCATTATAGTTCATGACAATTGAGAAAAGCAAAGATGAGTTTGAAAATTTTTATAATCATTTGGTACAAATTTTGGTACAAAAAGTGATTCAACATCAAAAAAAGCTCGTCACAATAGGCTTTTTCTTGTGTGGTTTGATGCCGAATGCAGGGATCGAACCTGTGACCTACGCGTTACGAGTGCGTTGCTCTACCAACTGAGCTAATTCGGCGATTACCTTCTCAGTATAGCACTCTGATTGCGGATGTCAAGCACTTTTAGTTGATCTTTTTAATCAAAATCTGACAAGGATTTTTAAGATCCCATAGTTGAGGAAAAATCTCTAATTTTTTAAAACCTCAGCGACAACTGCCATTTTTTGCTCTTCATCCTTAACTTCTTTAATAACAAGCATCATAAGTTCCTTTCTTGATTTTAGTCTTACTTTAGCTCTTACGAACCTGCACTTTCGTATGCATCTAATCCCCTATCCCAGAGTTTCAGAGAGATGCAAAAGAAGATAATAGAAATCAGAAGCAAACCACCAATATTAAAGAGTCCATCCTTGCCCTGCAAGAAATAGCTGGCAGGATAGTAGGCCGTAAAGGCGAAAGGTACAATAAAGCTAATTAACCAACGAAGGAGCGAATTGTAAATGGAAATCGGGTACTTGGCAAAATCATTAAACATATAGAAAATGTAAATCATGGCACCTGACTGCTTGGTCCAAAAAGCGATACTGGCTGTTGCAATTTTCAAGGAAGTATAAATCAAGGTCGCAAAAGGAATACAAACTAGAAAAATCAGGAATTTTGGAAGAGTCCAAGCAATGCTAGTCGCCGTTGTCGCTAGTAAAATTCCACCGACCAAAAGTTCACCCAAGGCATCAATCTGAAAGGTCTCAACGAGGATGTGAAAGAGAGGATTGATAGGACGAGTCAGATACTTGTCAAACTCCCCTTTTCGAACTAGTCGTTGACCTAAAGCCCAGAGATTGTCAAAAAAGAGATGATCTAATCCCTTTGGAATTAAGGAAATCCATAGATAAAGGCAATTTCTTGAAAAGTCCAACCTTCTAGAGAGGGAATGTGTTGAAAGATGACATTGAGAAACAAGAGGTTCAGGCCTTGAGTCAGAAAGACTCCCAACACACCAACCACAAAATCTACCTTGTATTCCATGATTTGCTTGATGTACTGTCTGATAAAAATCAGATGCATGCGTTGATATTTTTTCATACTAACCTCCCTGAATGGTGATAAATGACTGGACTCGTTTCCAAATCAACTGAGACAAGCCCACCATCACTATAAGCCAGAAAAGCTGAAGCAAAAGTGCTTGAAGAATCTGACTGGCATCGTATTTCCCAAGAATAATCATGACCGGAGTGTAAATTAAGGATGAAAAAGGCAAGAAGGAAAGAATATCTGCAACCACCTTTGGAAAGAAAGCCAAGGGAATCAGACTTCCAGACATAAAGGATACTAGAGAAGCCTTAAATACTTGAGAACCCCATAGATTTTTAAATATAAAGGCTGAAAATCCAAAACAGATATTAAAGAAAAAGTTAATCAGATAGGCGAGCGTTAAGCTAATGAGATATAGAACCGTCGATCCCAGTACTTCTACAATCCCTTGTCCAGACAAGATTTTCACCAAAATGATGACACTTAAAAATGGTAGTCCAACGCTGATGAAAATCAACCACTTGGAACCAAGCTCGGTAAAGAGGTAAGAAGCCGCAAAATGCACTGGTCGCAACAAACGCATGATAATGGAACCTTCCTTGACCTCATCACCGATCATAAAGGAGCTATCTGACTCAGTTAATAAATTAGTCACAAAACTCATGATGATGTAAAGGGTGATATCCGCCATGCTGAAGCCCTGAATCAAAGACTCCTGCGAGGAATCAAAGACCGCCTTCCAGAGATAAAATTCCACAAAAGCACCCATGACATCACCAATCCGATAGAGAATAAAGTTGACTCGATAGGTGATCAACTCCTGAATCCCTGCATTGATAAAGGGTTTATAACGTCTCCACAATTTGACCATCTTAGAGCTCCTTTCGATAGAAGCGACGGATAATATCCTCAATATCCGTATCTACCATCTTCAAATCACGGACTTCAAAATCAGATAAGGTTTGCTTGATAATATCGGCCGACTGGTAGCGGGTACTATCGAATTCAATAGTCAGGTTATTTCCTTGTCTATCAATGGTCATATCAGGTAGGCCTTCATAGTGAGAAAGGAGATGACTTTGACCTGGTAGCAGTTCAAAGGAAAGAGTCTTCATCTTGCCAAAGGTTTCCTTGAGCTGACTCACCGTTCCATCAAAAATCTCTTGCCCCTTATCAATCATAAAAATCCGATCACAGAGTTGCTCAATATCACTCAAATCATGAGTAGTCAAGAGAATAGTTGTCTCTTCCTCCTGATTGATCTGGGTGATAGCACGTCGAATGTTATCCTTGACCGACACATCCAACCCAATAGTCGGCTCATCTAAAAAGAGAACTTTGGGATTGTGAAGCAAGGAAGCCGCAATATCCGCCCGCATCCGTTGACCCAGTGAAAGAGTCCGCACAGGATCCTTGATAAACTCCTTCAAATCCAAAACTTCATTCAAAAAGTCCATGCGCTTATGGAAAAGTGAGTCTGGCACATCGTAAATCTCCTTCAAGACCGTGTAGGTCTCTTGCAGGGCCAAATCCCACCATAGCTGGGTGCGTTGTCCGAAAACGACTCCAATATCCTTGACATAATCTTGGCGATTATCTTGTGGAATCTTGCCGTTAATCCGACAAAAACCAGATGTCGGTTTTAAAATCCCTGTCAGCATTTTGATGGTAGTCGACTTCCCAGCTCCATTTGCCCCGATGAATCCTAAAATCTGCCCCTTGGGAACCTCAAAGGTCAAATCCTTGACCGCTTCAAAGGTCTGCTTTTCAGGATGAATAAAGGAGCGCAAAGCTCCCTTCAAGCCCGGTTCCTTAACAGTCTTCACAAAATTTTTCTGAAGATGTTCCACTTCTATCATTGCCATATCTATCTCCTTATCGTAAGAAACAACATTGTATTTTTGACTACAAATATTCTAAATCCTTACTTACTATAACTTCTAAATATTATTACAGAAAGCTTTATACCAACCTATTATAGTCCAATAAAAACTAGAATGCAAGCGTTTGCTTATTGATTATGAAATTAGAGATTTCTCTCTTAAAATGAAACTTTTAATCAAAAATTCTGTTAAATAGTTTCCTTAAGACACCAAAAAAACCACCCTCACGAGAATGTTTATTGTTAAGAAAAAGAATTTTTTTAATCGAGAAAATTAACGATTCTACTGTTAATCCTCCAGCATTTAATTATTATCATCAGTCTCAATGGATTTTTAAGCCCTCAATTATTCTCCAAAAATTCTTTAATGTGAGAAACAATAGCATCGCTTTGATAATGATAGAGGTCGTGAGGCGCATCCATATAGACGACTCGAACATTAGACTGATCGCTTGCAAATCTCTCTGCATAACGTTGCCACTCTGATTGGCTAAAGGCCGTGCCTTCACCGTTAGAAACCAGGAGTAAGGCTGGAATTTTCGGATTAATGCTAGATGGAACTTTCTTGGCATTTTCCTTTGCCAAACGGGATTCATGAAGCATGGCTTGTGACATCAACTGCTTATATGCTAGTAATTTATATTGTTGTCGTTCAGTTTCAGTCAGAGTTGGATTTTTTATATAAAAGGACTCAGGGAAATAGCGTAATAAGCCAATCTTACTGCTCCAATAAGCCACAGTAAGCAAGGCCTGATTATCCTTTAAATTTTCATAACTCGCTGGCAAGGCCCAATCCAGACCAACCAAGGCTTTCACTTCATTAGGATATTTCTCTTGCCAAGCAAGGCTCTCAAGGCTAGCCATTGAATGAGAAACAATCACATAAGGCCCCGAAACTTCGGCTTGAGACAAAGCTTGACGGGTCTCAGAAAGAACCGTCATCACATCTCTTGATTGATCACTATCTTCACTAAAACCATATCCCGCTCGCTCTACGACGACTACTTTGTATTTTTTGGATAGGGAATCTGTTAGATTCTTAAAGTCTAATATAGGTGAAGCAATACCTGCACCTGAAAGAAATACTATCGTTTCAGATCCTTCACCTTTAATGTATACATTCATTTGATGTCCATTGACTACAACCTTCTTACCTATAGGCATGAGAAGCTTACTTTCATTTCGTAAACTGAATTGATGAAAAACAAATGTAGCACCTAAAAAGAGGATAAGAAAGCCACAAAGAATCCAACTCCACTGTTTAAATTTTTTCATAGCGTTATTGTACAAGTTTTAGAGTATTTTAGCAATACGACTTAGAAATCTTTGTTGCAATTATAAAAGAGATAAATAATCACCTCCAATACCAACAAAAAAGGCTTATCCTTGCGGATAGACCTTCTTACATGTTTATTTCTTTATTCAATCACTTGGCTTTCTGCTACTTTCTTGTACCAATGTGCAGATTTCTTAGGATAACGTTCTTGCGTTTCAAAGTCCACATAAAAGAGACCATAGCGTTTTTCGTAACCATTTGACCAAGAGAAGACGTCCATGAGTGACCAAATGAAGTAGCCTTTGACGTTTGCCCCATCCGCAATCGCATCGGACAGAACTTCCAAGTGTTGCTTCACATAATCAATCCGTCCATCGTCATAAACCGTGTTGTCCACAAACTCATCTTTGTAGCCCAGTCCGTTTTCAGTGATGTAGATTTTCTTATAGTTTGGATAATCCGCCTTCACACGCATGATCTGATCATATAGCCCTTGAGGATAGATGATCCAGTCCCAGTCAGTGCGAGGTACATAGTCAGGAGCTACACGACGACCAACACCTTTAATTTGGTACTTAGAGCTTCCTTTTTCCCCTTTACCGTTGTGGATGATTTCAGTTTCACCATCAAATGCTTCCATCCAATCACTCATGTAGTAGTTAATTCCAAGGAAGTCATTCAGGTCTTTAGCTGCTTCAAGTGCCACAAAGTCTTCGTCTCGAAGATCCAACTCACCACCATTAACTGAAAGAATGTGGTTTACACCTTCCATGGTTTTATCGGAATAGTGTCCAAGGTAGGTTGCATCTAGAATAAACTTGTTATGGATGATATCTTCCAATTCAGCCGCCCGAACGTCTGCTGGATTTTCTGGATCCAACGGATACTTAGTTGGAAGAGCGTGCACAACTCCAATTTCACCTTCATACCCTTTGTCTTTATACAATTTCACAGCTCGGGCATGCGAAACCATCATATTGTGGTGTGATTGGAAAACTTTGGCAAGGTCATACTGAATCCCTGGAGGGAATTTTCCTACTAAGTATTGACCATCACCGATTGGTCCAATTTCATTAAAGGTTGTCCAATAGTTGACTTCTGGGAATTCTTCAAAACAGAAGGCAGCATAATCTACGAAGTGTTCGATATTTTCACGATTCAAGAAGTCTCCGTTTGAATGAAGAGCTTCAGGAGTATCAAAGTGGTGAAGAGTTACGAATGGTTCTACATGACGTTTATGACATTCTGCAAATAACTTATGATAGAATTCTACACCTTTTGGATTGACTTCACCATAGCCAGTTGGGAAAATACGTGACCAAGCAATAGAAATACGAATTCCGTTTACGCCATATTCTTCAGCCAACTGTAAGTCTACTGGATATTTATGGTAGAAATCGCTTGCTGGTTCTGCTGTATACCAATAGTTATCAGCTAAGTATTTGTCCCAAGCAACTGGTCCTTTTCCGTCAGTATGGGTAGCTCCTTCTGCTTGATAGGCAGCCGTTGCCCCACCAAAAATAAAATCTTTAGGAAGTGTTTTTGTCATTTTTTCACCTATTTCTTGATTGTATAAAATGAAAAGTGAGGGGAGAGGAGTTAGTGAGCCATCCATCTCCATCTCACTTTTTAGTTCTTATTCTTCAAATTGAGCTTGAACAAAGGCTAGAGCACCTTGTCCATCGCGTGTCAATTTAATGTACTGAGCACCTTCTGTCTTCGCCAATTTGATGCCTAGTTTATCTGTTTCAGCCTTCATGTCTTCGAAGTTGGAAGCAACCTGAGGCGCCAAGATAACAAGGTCAAATTCTGGCAACATTTCACGGTGAGCACCGTAGCCACCGGCTGCCGCTTTGACAGGAACCTTGTATTCTGCCGCAGCCTTGTTCAAGGCATTTGCAAGGAGTCCACTAGTACCGCCACCGGCACAGAGAACCAAGACATTAGTTTCTTCTGTAATGGTATTTTTCAGCTGGTGCATCTTCAACACCTGCTTTTTTTCAAGAATTGCATCTGCTTTTGGCAGTATTGAAGTTCTGTCGCTACTTTTTCTTTTCAATTCATCATTGGCTTTTCCAGAACGTTCCTCTTCAAGAATTTGCTCATCGTACACCTTCACAAATGGGTAGTAAATAACCACGTCTACTACTACTAGAAGAGCGACAAGGATGAAGGAAAGAACTTGGAAGTTTGTACCAAGGACAATCCCCAAAGGTCCAGGAGTAACCCATGGAAGGTTAGCCGTGAAGGAGTTCATTCCCAAGGTATCCACAAAGAATTTGAAGATCCAAACGTTGGCAATTGGTGCAAAAAAATAAATGGAATAAAGAAGATTGGATTCAATACAATCGGTGCACCAAACAAGATTGGCTCATTTACACCAAAGAATGTAGGTACAACGGATGCACGACCAATTGCACGGTTCCGTTCTGATTTACACAACCACATGAAGAGGAATGGAACAATCAAGGTTGCTCCAGTTCCACCCATGGTAACGATAAACATTTGAGTACCAGAAGTAATAACCTTATCTGCATGTTGACCAGCTTGAGACAGAGACAAGTTAGCATCGATATTCGCGTAAGTGATCGCTGCAATCGCAGGCTCTACGATAGAAGGGCCGTGGATTCCCACAAACCAGAAGAAGGCATACGCACCAAAAATAAGTGTTATTCCAAGATAGCCATCTGCAGCTGAGAAGAGAGGCGCAAGAAGAGTACCAATAGATTCAGCTACTGTTACACCGAGACCGCCCTTAACAATCAATTCAAGTCCATAAAGGAGAACCACTGATACAGTGAATGGAATCAAGTCTTTAAATACTTGAGAGATATTTGGTGGAACTTCGTCTGGCATGCGAATCGTAACATTATTTTTCACGCAGACTTTGTAAACATTAACGGTAACGAAGGCTGCAATAAAGGCTGTCAAAAGACCTTTTGTTCCCATGAAGGCAGTCAGAAAACCTCCTTCTTTCGCTGGTTCAGCTGCCATTAGAAGGAAACCAACCATAGATGCCAACATGGTTGACAAGAAGTTGATCTGGTTTGTTGCAGGTAAATCACGGTTGACAGAATCTGTCAAAGCTTTGGCTGTGGTTCCACCTACGAAGAAAGCCAGAATTCCCATCGAATAGCTATAAGGGGTCATCAAGAAGCTTTCAATTTCTTTTGACCAATGGAAGCCCCAAGCATTAGGAACGTAGGCAATCAAGATAAAGATAGATGAGAATAAGATCACAGGCATCCCTGCGATAAATCCATCACGGATCGCACGCAAATATTTATTACGAGAAATCTTCTCGAAGAAAGGTTTTCCTTTCTCAATCAATTCAATTAATTTATGCATTATTTAGCTCCTCTTTTGTATAGTTCAATGAGATGATGAATCACATCTTTTAATAGGATCGTTGTCATTAAGTGGTCCTGTCCATGCATCATGGTAATGCTGTAGGGGAGGTCTTCTCCTGCTGCTTCTTGCGCTAGCATAGTTGTTTGAGACTTGTGAGCCTCTGCGATACAGCTTCCTGCTTCTTCTACCAAGCTTTCTGCCTGAGCGAAGTCACCCTTCTCAGCCGCCTTGAGGGCCTCCAAGAGTTTAGAACGAGCATCCCCTGCATACGCAACGATCTCAAAACCTAATAGTGTCATTTCTTCTTTGGTCATGACCAATTCCTCCAATTTGAATTTCTTAATTTTTAAAAGTTGTTACAATAAGCGTTGAATGTGCAAGACCAGATAGACCCGTTCACTCTTGTACAAGTCAACCCCGGTCTCCCTAGAAATCACATCATAAATCTTGGAACCAATCTCAAAGGCTTTAGGATAGGAGCTTTTTATATGTTCCTCCATATCTAGAAGCGATTGATTATCATCCCGATTGCGATCCAGGTAATCCAAGAAGTAGTTAAGATGAATCATGAAACGATCATAAAAGTTGTTGTTGGTCTCGGTTCGTTTAATTGAATAACTATCCAAAACCTCTTCCACACCTTTTAAGATTTCTTTGCGCTGGTCCATGGAATCCACAACCTCCGCTCCATTTTCACCTTCTGCATTGATGAAATGATAGGCGATGCGAGTGACCTCATCTTCAGGGAAGCTAGTTGTGAGCTTCTCCCGATAGATGTCTACTGCCTCTTTGGCAATCTCAAAAGCTACTGGATAGTTCTCTGAGATATCCAAAAGATTACTTTCCTTATACCTGCCTTGGGTCACTGCTTGGTAAGAGCAAAACATGTGGTCTGTCAAGGTCACATAGATATATTCTTGAACGGGGTAGTGATACTTTTTGCTCAAGTAATCAATCATCTCGTAGGTCACTGTGATGAAGTCTAATGGAACATTTTTTAGCAGGGTCATAAAGTTCTCTCGGGATTCCTCTGTTTTCATCCGAAAGAGCTTTTCTACCTTTTCTTTAGGGACTAGGTCGCCCTTCTTTTTGCCAAAAACGATTCCTTTTCCAATGACAATCAGTTCTTCCCCTTTGTCATTCCTCACCAGAGCAACATTGTGATTGAGTGGATTTAAAATCCGATACATGGTACTCTCCTTGCTAGTTTATTTAAGGTTAAGGGTATAAAAATGACCACAAATGAGATCAGAGAGGTTTCTCCCCGATTCATCTGTGATCATGCGTAATCTAACTTACTAACACTCACCTTGTATTCACTTATGGATTAAGTATAGCACACGCTTTTGTTTTTGTAAACCCTTTCTTAACAACTTTTTAACTTTTTTGTTTTTTTCTAACAAATAGCTGTTTATAGCTGTCTTCTCTGGGCTCTTCAAGAAAATTCGAACGCCCATCGTTAAAGGAGTGGTCTACACTGTTAAATACGCTCTTTCCAAGAAGTTGCGACTTGGTCCAAGACTTGGTTAAGTTCTTCAATGTTGCGACGACCTTCGGTACGCAACCATTCACGAGCTGCTTCTTCCCCATTCTTGATGTAGGCTTCAACTGATCCAGCCCAAGTAGCACGGCCACAAAGGACCCCGTTGAAGTTTGCGCCTGCTTCATGGGCAAAGACAAGGGTTTCTTGGAAGAGTTTTGCAGAAACACCGGCACTCAAGTAGATATATGGAAGCTTGGTTGTTGCTTCTTGTTCTTTAAAGAAGGCTGCAGCCTCTTCACGGCTATGAACGATTTCCCCATCGCCAAAGCCTTCAACGTATTTAACATTGACTGGAACTTCTACCTTCAAGACATCAATGTTGAAGTGTGGGGCTGAGAAGACTTTCATCGCTTCGATGACTTTGCGAGGTTTCACTTTAGCGTATTCTACAGAACCTGCATCAGCGATTGTTTCATCGTAAGCCAAGATTTCAAGGAAGAATGGAATTTCTTCTGCCACACATTCTGAACCGATGCGTTCGATGTAGGCTTGTTTTTCTTGGTTGAGTTCTTCTGCACTATCCACATCATAGTAGAGCAAGAATTTCACTGCATCTGCACCTTGCTCTTTAATGCGTTTAGCTGACCAAAGGTTGAGGCAGTCTGGCAGACGCTTGGTGCTAGACGTGTCATAACCAGTTTTTTCATAAGCCAACAAGAGACCTGCTTCCGCATCCAAGACCTTAGTTGCTGGAAGTCCATACTCAGGGTCCAAGAGCATAGAAGATGCGAATGGTGTCAATTCTTCAGCCACCAAGACCTTCAACTCTTCCATTTGAGCCACTGTTGGTTCTGTGTCTTGATATTGAGCCATGAGGCGTTTCAAAGCGCCACGTTGGTCAAAAGCCAAGGCAGAGATTACACCCTCTTTGGTGCTCAATTTTTCTAAATAGTTGCGTTTTTGTTCTGTTAATACCATCTTATACCTCTTTTACATTTATCTGTTGATACAAATCATCATAGCGATGAATATTGATATGGCCTGTCGTTGCTTCTTGAGCATTCAACATGCCAAGGACATTGGCTTTGGTTAAAGTGCTTGGTCGTCTTCCTGATGATAGAGAGCTGAGGCAATCCCAGCAACTGTCGAATCACCAGATCCCACTGGATTAACCACTTCAATTTTTGGAATATCCACTTTATAGAAGACATCACCGTGTTTGGCAAAGGCACCATCAGCTCCTAGGGAGACGATAACCCAGTCGATTCCTTTAAATAAGTTAGATTGAAGGACCTCTTTTAATTGATCTAAATCCGTAGTCACTTCGTAGCCTAACAGTTGAGACAACTCTTCATTATTGGGTTTAATCACTGTTGGTTGAACGGGAGCTACTAGTGCTTTTTCTAGGGAAGCGCCTGAGCAGTCCAGAACGACTGGTTTTCCTGCCTTCTTAGCGCGCTCGACCAATTTCACATAATAATCAACTGGTAACCCAGCTGGTAAACTACCTGAGATAGCAACGACTGCTACATCTGGAAGCAAGGCTTCAAAGTGAGCCAGAAATGCTTGCCCTTCTTCTTCAGAAACAGACGGACCTTTTTCCAGGATTTCAGTTTGTTGTCCTTCGTGAAGGATCGCAATGCAATTCCGGGTCTCCCCTTGAATTTCAAGAATTCTTTGCCGATTTCCTGATCCAGATGGTCCAAGATAAATTGGCCTGTTGAACCACCAATCAGACCAGTTGCCGAGACAGGATCTCCAATCTCTGCAAGGACCCGTGTGACATTGAGACCCTTCCCTCCTGCGGTTTTGCTTACCTTGTCAACTCGATTGACCGTATCCAAGTGTAAGGTTTCTAATGGATAAGAAATATCAATGGAAGGATTCAAGGTGACAGTTAAGATCATATCTTCACCTCTTAGTCGTGGTATTCACCACGATCCCATTTTTTTCAAGGAATTCTGTAAAGAAGTCTGCATCCTCTTGGTGATCATTATGAGTTTCCAAATGTTGAATCTTGGCAATCAATTTCTTATTTTCTTCACTTGGTTTGTATTCCGCATGAATGAAAGCTTCAATGATATCACACATGAGCAATTCGCCAGTGATTTTACCACCAAAACCAATGACGTTGGCATTGAGTTCTTCTTTGGCATAAAGTGCAGTTGTCATATCACGTACCAAGGCTGAACGGATTCCAGGGACCTTATTAACTGCGTTGTTAATCCCAACACCAGTTCCACAGATACATACTCCAAGATCTGCTTGACCACTCACCACTGCTTCTCCAACCTTCTTCCCAAAAATTGGGTAGTGGGTACGAGCGTGGTCATAGGTCCCAAAATCAAGAACCTCATAGCCTTTTGATTTCAAAAATTCAGAAACAGCCATTTTTTCATTTGTGACAATATGGTCACATCCAATTGCAATTTTCATTCTTTTACTCCTCCCTTTAGCACATCTTGTTGAGCATATCGACACGGATTTGGTGGCGACCACCGTCATACTTACCATTCACAAAACCTTTGGCAATATTCTTCGCCAATTGGTCACCCACGATTTGAGCACCCATGGTGATCATGCGAGAATTGTTATGGCCACGAGTCATGTAAGCGGAACGCTCATCTGAAACTTCTGCTGCAACCATTCCCTAATTTTAGTTGCGACCATAAATGGACCAGCTCCGTAAGCGTCAATGACAATACCCAGATTATCTTCTGCTTGTTTGACTTCTTTAGCAACAGCTAAGGTCACATCGACAAAGTCTTGCCCTTCTTCTGTCACGTCCACGACTTGGAAACCTTCTGCTTCCAAATATTCTTTGACTACTTCTTTTAAGCGAATACCTGCTGCATCCGCACCAACTACAATTGCCATATGCTTCTCCTTTTTGCATTTCCGTCAACAAAGAAAGTTCTCCTCTTTCTTCATTCGACTTCGTTTTGTTATTCACAAACACAGTATAGCGCTAATTTTGTTTGTTGTCAACTATTTTTTGTTTATTTTTTTCGTTTATCTTTATTTTTTATTATTTTTTTGCCCTAAATTGTTTGTAATAAACAAAAAAAGAGAGAATCGCTCTCTCTTTTCAGTTTATTATTTATACAATCACACGTGTATATTCCTCTAATTCTACATGCGCTTTCTCAGATGCATCGTCCGTTATCACTGCCGTCACTTTTTTTAAGGAACAGATAGAGGTAAAGTCTTCCTTGCCAATCTTGGAGGAGTCAATCAGTAGATAGGCTTCGGAAGAACGTTCTAAGGCCAACTTTTGCGTATAGGCTTCTTCAAAAGAAGAGGTCAGAACGCGCCCATCCACAATGCCATTCCCACTAAAAAACATCTTGTGGAAGTACATTCTTTCCATGAGAGTGTTCGTTATCTCGCCGACAAAAGCTTGACTGGTTTCTCGAAGCTCCCCTCCTAAGAGGATTACCTTAAAGGTATCACTTTTCTTCTTTAACAACTCTTGGAAAATCGGCAGACAGTTGGTCACCACACGCAATTCCTTATTATTAATGGCTTCGGAAAGAACCTCAACAGAGGTCCCCGGCCCAAGGAAGATACTCTCACCTTCTTTTATCAGTTCGCTAGCTTTCTTCGCTACCTCACGCTTAGCCAGAATATTCTTGAGTAACTTCTCTTCATGGGGAAGCTCTCGTGAAGGAAGGAATTGGTTACTTTTGGCTCCATTTCGAACACGAATAAGGAGCCCTTGCTTTTCCAATTCAATCAAATCCCGACGGACCGTCATATCCGACACCTGCATACTTTCCATGATGTCTTGAACATAAACGGTTCCAGCCTTATTGACCAGATTGATAATCTCATTCAGTCTTTCCTGTTTTTTCATTTCCTACCTACTTGCATCGTTTTTGTTTATTATAACCTTAAACTGTCAGAATCGCAATCTTTTTTTGTTTGAAACAAACATTTTTCAGAAAAAGAGAAATCAAAAAAGGCTTATCCTTGCGGATAAACCTCTGGTTAATAACGTTTCAAGCAAGATTAAGCTTTGCCTTCTGAACCGAATACGTCGATACGTTCTTCAACTGAAGCTGTGATTGCTTCGAATCCTGGTTTCAAGAATTTACGTGGGTCGAAGAGTTTCTTCTTGTCGTATTCTGCTTCGTTAGCATCGTATTCACGTACGAATTGACGAGTTGCGTTAGCGAATGCGATTTGGCACTCAGTGTTAACGTTAACTTTCGCAACACCAAGTTTGATAGCTGCTTGGATTTGATCATCAGGGATACCTGAACCACCGTGCAATACGATTGGGAATCCTGGAAGAGCTTCTGTCAATTTCTTCAAGTGGTCAAGATCAAGACCTTCCCAGTTTGCTGGGTATGGACCGTGGATATTACCAATACCTGCTGCCAAGAAGTCGATTCCTGTAGCAACCATTGCTTTAGCATCTTCGATTGGTGCCAATTCACCTTTACCAACGATACCGTCTTCTTCACCACCGATTGTACCAACTTCAGCTTCAACTGAGATACCTTTAGCGTGAGCTTTTTCTACAACTTCTTTCGCCAATTTAAGGTTTTCTTCAACTGGAAGGTGTGAACCGTCAAACATGATTGAAGTGTAACCAACTTCGATACACTCAAGAGCATCTTCGTAGTGACCATGGTCCAAGTGGATTGCAACTGGTACAGTGATACCCATTGCTTCAACAAGGTTAGCGATCATGTTGCGAGCTACTTTGTAACCACCCATGTATTTAGCAGCACCCATAGAAGTTTGGATCAAAACTGGAGCTTTTTTAGCTTCTGCTGCACGCAAGATAGCTTGAGTCCACTCAAGGTTGTTTGTGTTAAATCCACCAACTGCGTAACCATTGTCACGAGCTGCTTGGACAAATTTTTCTGCTGAAACGATTGCCATTAGTTGTAGGCCTCCTCTTATTTTTTGTGGTTAAACCACTTACATTGTTTATTTTATCACTTTTTCATTGAAAATGCTAGCTTTTCTTGTAGCTTTAAGCGCTTTCTTATGATAAATGAGGAGGAATGCTTACTTTTCCAAGACTTCCACAGGCCATAGAAAAGTAAAAGAAGGGAGCCCAAGCCCCCTCATTTCAATCCTCTGCTCTAAAATTTTTTAATGAAAGGAGAAAACCAATCCCGCAAATCACTAGAAGTACTGCTACAAGCCATTGAGCGGAGAAGAAATAGGCAAATACATGAACTTCCCCATAGTTTTTTCCGAATAGCCACATCAAGGGACCTTCAAGAAACGATAAAATCCAGGACTTAACAAGTAAATTTGTAAGAAAAAGAATAAATCCCGCCACCAGAAAGAGATTGGGAATCCATTTCTGAATTCTCTTTTCATCTTTGAGGAGCCATCTAGAAACGATTGCCAAGATAAAGATAAAGAAATTCCATCCATTTAAAGCTATAATGGCACTTCCAAAATCTTTGTGAGCAGCGAGCCCCATCGCATAAATCATGACCGGAGCAAAAACATTAATGGCACTTCCTAAGAGCGCTAGTAGGCCATCGACCAAAATCATATACTTCTTCTTCATTTTCTCACCTCCTACCTATTCTATTACAAAGCTTTTGAGAAACAAAAAAAGACAGCCGAAGCTGCCTTGATCATCCGATGCGGAGAGAGGGACTTGAACCCTCACGACCTAAAGCGGTCACAGGATCCTTAGTCCTGCGCGTCTGCCAATTCCGCCATCCCCGCGATTGAGTACCTTACTATTATATCAATCTTCTGCTTTCTTGTCAAGATTTTTTTCAAACTTTTTTCAGGATTTGCACTCTTTCACACACAAAGGACGAAAGCCTTTGGGAGGTTACTGCTTTACCTCCCACTGCACTAGATAAGGATAGGATTCTGTCTATCTCTTTAAAGAACTTGAGTCGTCCCACTTGTTGTGACGAGAAGCTTCTCAAATCGAACATTAGGCATGCAGGAGGCAAGGTCCTGGTGGATTCGTTCGAGAGCTTCCAAACGCATGGCTACTGAGGTCTCTCGGTTTCCCTGGATGATGAAAATTGCATTCCGGGTCTGGTCTTCAAATTTGTAGTGCTCGCTATCTCGTACATCTAGCCAAGCCAAGACACCCTGACAGTCCCGATAGACTGGATCGGTTTCACTAACATGCTTTTCTGTTGATAAGATAGGCAAAAAGGTATCCTCTCTTTGACTAATCGTAAACTCGATTGGTCCCTGTATCTTATCCAAATCATGCCCTCCGATGGCTAGAAAGGAGCGCAAACATTCAACATTATAGATATCAATCACACTATTGATCGTCGGAAGGAAGCCACGACTTTGGATATTCTTAATCAAAGCAAGAATAGTCGGCGGGTTCTTCTTGACACTTCGTCCCACTTCCTTCAACAAGTCAATGTAGCCTTGAACCACATGCGATTGCTTGACCGAGCTCAGATTACACTCCAAAGCCCATGCTTCCATCTCCTTCTTTTTTGCTAAAAAAGTGGAAGACAGGAGCGCTTGTGGATTTACCCCTCTCGCAATTCCAATCACTACCGTCTCAATCCCCAAATTGGCCAGGCTTTGATCTAGCTTATAGTCCATGTCGGTCCCCTCCTTGACTCTATAACAGATTTACACTCTTATTATACTACTCTATAAGCATTCTTTCAAGAGTAAGAAAAAAACAAGGAAGGCTTTTCCTTGTTTCGTTCAGATTATTCTTCGTCTTCGTCTGGCTCTTCTTCGTCTTCGTCCTCTTCACTCAACTCAACTTCTTCATCCAAGTCATCTGGTGAGATTTCATTGATTTCTGCATCATAAGCTTCTACTTCATTCTTCTCATCATCTGGATTTTCTTCGTCATAGCTGAGGGCTGGATCTGCTTCGTAAACATCCTCATCTTCTGGATCATCCGCATTGTAGTCGATGGCATCTTCATCTCCATCCATGAAGGCATTGACGCGTTTTTTCTTACGCTTCTTAGGTACTTCGTCTTCGTCTGTTTCTTCAAGCGCGATGATTTCTTCATCTACTTCATCGATGGCATACCATGAGCGAAGACCCCATTTGTTATCTCCAAGTGGGATAAAGCTTCCGTCTACGTTCAACTCTGTGTAGAACAAAGGAAGAAATTCACGGATTTCACTGTTTGATTTTCCGAGGTAGTTTTGAATTTCATTGACAAGATCACTGAAATACATTTCATGATCACGACCACGTGACTCTAAAATCGCACGAGCTACTTCAATCATTGAAAGTTCACTTTTTTCTTGACCAGCAAATACTTCTAATTCCAAGGTAGATCTCCTTATTTTTTATCCGAAGGCAGGCCACTTTTTCATGAAAAAAGAGGTTGCCCCTAGAAAACATCATTTATCGTTACACTCTATTGTACGATAATTTTCCCCTTTCGTCAAAGGAAAATTCCGGTTCTACTAGAAGAGAAAAGCCGGGACATCCGTCCTCAGCTTTTCTCATTTTCTCAATTTCCCCTCAGAGAGGAGTTGAATCTTTTCTTATTTAACTTTAGCAGTTCCTGTGATCACTTCAACAGCTTTCTTCACAGCAATGTCATGTTTCAACATTTCTGGTGAAAGCAAGCTACGAACTTGTTCAACTGGCATGTTGTAGTCTGCTGCCAATTGTTCGATTTCAGCAGTTACTTCTTCCTCAGTTGCTTCGAAACCTTCTGCTTTGGCAACCGCTTCTACGACAAGGTTTGTCTTAGTACGTGCTGCTGCGTCTGCTTCATATTGTTTGTGAAGGTCTTCTTGAGTTGTACCAGTGATTTGGAAGTACATGTCTGGAGAGATTCCTTGACGTTGCATGTTTCCAAGGAATTCATTGACAGCACGGTGTACTTCTTCGTGAATCATTTCTTCTGGAAGATCAACGATTTCTGCATTTTCTACTGCAAGGTCAATTGCTGCTGATTCAACCGCGTCGTTGTATGCTTCTTCTTTCGCTTCAGCTAATTCTTTGCGATATTTTTCTTTCAATTCAGCAAGAGTTTCAACTTCTTCGTCGATGTCTTTTGCCAATTCATCGTCAAGAGCTGGTACTTCTTTTGCTTTTACTTCGTGGATGGTTGTCACGAATTTCGCTTCTTTACCTGCAAGGTCAGTTGCTTGGTAATTTTCTGGGAAAGTTACGATAACATCAACTGTTTCACCAGCAGAGTGACCAACCAATTGGTCTTCGAAGCCAGGGATGAATTGACCTGAACCTAGGTCAAGTGAGAAGTTGTCTCCTTTTCCTCCGTCAAACTCAACACCGTCAACAGATCCTACGAAGTCGATTACAACTGTATCACCTTCAGCAGCTGGTCCTTCTTTGATCACCAATTCAGCCAAGTTGTTGCGTTCGCGTTCGATACGTGCATCTACATCTTCATCTGTTACTTCTTTAGAAACTTCTACAGAAACTTCAAGGTCTTTGTAAGCACCCAATTTTACTTCAGGTTTTGTTACAACAGCTGCTGTCAATGTCCAATCTTGACCTTTTTCCATTGATACAATGTCAAAGCTTGGTTGAGCAACAACTTCAAGGCCTGCGTCTTTCACTGCTGCTTCATAAGCTGCTGGAAGAAGATCGTTCAAAGCGTCTTGGTAAAGTGATTCTTCACCAAAACGTTGGTTGAAGATTGGGCGTGGAAGGTGACCTTTACGGAATCCTGGTACGTTCAAGTTTTTCTTAACAGACTCAAACACGCGATCTAAAGCTGGTTTAATTTGTTCTTGACTGATAGTGAAAGTCAATACACCGCGGTTTGTTTCTTTGTTTTCAAATGATACAGACATTCTGTCTCTCCTTAAAATAATATAGTCATTCCTTATAATTTTACCATAAAACTTCGAAAATGCAAGTTTTTGGGCAATCTGCTTTGATTCCTTTTTGACTAGGAATAGCCAATTCTTAGGCCAATCCACACGTTTATGGTGAACCACTTTCAAATCATCCGTGTATGACCCCTGATTGGACTGAATAAGGACTACTTCTTTCGTCCTTATTCCCTTTATAGCTGAATCGATGGATTGAAAAAAACCAACCCCTTCGTTGAGTCAGTTTTTCAATCTTAGGATTTACGAAGGGGGTCCGGTTGGTACTGGGCACGCGCCCCACCGATTAATTTTGGACGACTGGCTAAAGCCGTCACATGAGCCCCACCCAGCTCTCTCAAAACCGGACGAACAGGTACTTGCACGTGCTTGACATGCATCCCAATAGAGGTATCGCCAATATCTAGGCCAGCTTGGGCTGTAATAAATTCAACTTCAACTGGATCTGTCATGTAGCTAAAGGCTGCAACTTGGCCTGCCCCCCCTGCGTGGAGAGTCGGTAAAACATTGACAATTTCTAATTCTTTCTTCTCTGCTAGTTCACGTTCGACCACCAGAGCGCGGTTAAGATGCTCACATCCTTGAACCGCTAAATAGATTCCTTTGGGAGTTAGGGTATCTAGGATGGTTTTCACAATGGCTTGCCCAATCTCTAGGCTTGAGTTCTTCCCGATACTTGCGCCAGCGACTTCACTGGTGGACAGGCCTAATACGAGGATTTGTCCCTGATGCAGATTGGCCTTGGATAAAAGATCCAGCAAAATCTCCTGGGTTTCTCTTTTTAATTGCTCTAACTCCATCTTCTAATTTCCCTTCTTTGGTAAAAAATGATACAGAGCATATCCCAGAGCCATCCCAACGAAGTTTTGAACCAGATTATGAGGAATCTCCGCTAAGGCTGGGCCCCAGTTGTTTCCTAAAAAGAGCGCTGATGCTAGGGCATACCCACCTACCATGATAACTGTCCCTAAAAGCAGACCGATGTAACGGGCTTTTCCTTTAAAGCCAGCAAAATAGCCTTGAGCCCCGTGGAACAAGAGACTAAAGAACATCCATTGAGGATAGCCAGAGAGGAGGTCCAAGAGAAAGGCACTAAGACCACCGACCACTGCTCCTTCTTTGCGCCCCAAATAAAAGGCAGTGAAATAGACGCCTAGATCCAGCAAGGTCACCATCCCGGTCGGAGTTGGCAACTTGGTATAATAGCCTAGCACAACTGTCAAGGCGGTTAAAATAGCTAAGCGGGCGATTACTTGGGTACGTTTATTGGTCATATTGAACTACTCCATATTGATCTGATTTTTGAATGGCTTGGTAGACGAAAGCTTTTGAATCCTCGACAGCTTCTAAAGGTCCCTTTCCTTGAACCAAGTGACTTGCAATACTTGAGGCAAAGGTACAACCAGCTCCTGTATTATTCTTTTCTAAAACGTCTTCTTCGAAGACCATAAAGTCTATACCGTCATAAAAGACATCGATGGCTTTCCTTGTTGAGGCGATTGCCCCCTTTAACTACGACATTCGCTGCTCCTAAGTCATGGAGCTTGCGAGCGGCCTTTTTCATATCGTCCAGCGACTGAATCTTGCTTTGGGTCAAGATCTCAGCTTCTGGTAAGTTTGGTGTGATGATGCTCACATAAGGGAAGAACTTGATCAATTCATCTCGAAGGGCTGACACTTCCACATCATGGGTTTCCTTACAGACCAAGACAGGGTCTAGCACCACAGGGATACCTGCATGGGCTTTGACATAGTCCAGGGCTAAATCTGCCACTTCAACATTTGGCAAGAGGCCGAGTTTGATAGCAGAGAAAGGAACATCCTTGAGAGAGTTGAGCTGTTGAGCAAAGGTTGTCGGATCCACCGGAATGACTTCAAAACCGTGCTCGGTCATGGCTGTCAAACAGGTCACTGCTACAAAACCATGCTGTTTGTTGGTTGTATAGGTCGCAAGGTCTGCATGAAGGCCTCCTCCACTAAAAATATCATTTCCTGAAATAGCTAGAATCAATTCATTGCTCATACCGAATCTCCTTTAAATATAAGCCATTTGGCGCTGCTGTAGGACCGGCTAGATTGCGGTCCTTTTTTTCTAAAATCAAGTCAATTTGCTCCACCGGCATTCGTCCATTGCCAATCTTTAACAAGGTCCCCACCATATTACGGATTTGCTTGTAGAGAAAGCCATTACCCGAGAAGGTAAAGAGGAGGCGATGATGTTCTGCATCCTCGACCAAGCGAGCCTCTGTAATCGTACGAACCTTGTCTTCCACACTGGTTCCCGAAGCAGTAAAGCCAGTGAAATCATGGGTTCCCTCCAACTTTGGATGGCTTCTTGCATCTTGGCCACATCCAAAGGATAAGGATAGGGAGTTGCATAGTGGCGCATCATGGGGTTCTTAGGGCGACCATAATCCACGATGAATCCATAGGTCTTGCTGTGCTTCTGGTAGCGTGAGTGAAAGTCATCTGCTACTTGCTCCACCCGAATAAAGTCAATATCCTCTGGAGTTTGGGTATCCAGGGCAAAGCGGAGCTTCTCCTCATCTCGTGGCTGAGGGAGATCAAAATGGATGACCTGCCCAAGGGCATGGACGCCTGCATCCGTCCGCCCCGCGCCATGGATGGTCACGGGATTTCCTTGATTCAGACGCATTAAGGTCTTCTCGATTTCTTCTTGTACACTACGCGCATGCGGTTGGCGTTGGAAACCTGCAAATAGCGTTCCATCGTAAGAAATAGTTGCTTTGTATCGTGTCATGTTTTTATTTTATCAAGTTCATCCAAGCTGAACAAGGCAGAAAAGCCAAAACTGTCCGGGTACAGTTTCGAAGACAAAAAAAGAACCAAGTCTTTCCTTTTCCATCTCTGGAAAATAGAAAAACTTAGTTCAATCGGGGGGCTAATTAGTCTTCTTTCCGTCCCTTGAGACCCATCCCTGTCGCTCCTAAAATCGCTCCAAGCAAGGCCAACCCTAGGACAGATTCTTGTCCAGTCTCAGGAAGCTGATGACTGGACGGTGTTTGATCTTGCATCGGTGTTGGCTTAGCCTCTTCTACTGGTTTTTGTTCTGAAGCGACTAGAGCTGGTTGAGCGTTCACAAGTGGCTTCACTTCAGGAGCTACTGGTCTTACTTGATGATGACCTCCTTGATCAACTTGAGGTAAGTCTGGTTGAGGACTTGGACCATCCTGTAAACCTGGAGTCGGAGTGATCACTTCTGCCTCCTTGGTGCCCACTTCCACAATCTCAGAAACAGCTTCTTTCGAAACTTCTGTTCCTACCACTTGGCGGCTCTTATCAAGAGCAGAGACCGCAACAAATTCACGATTCTGGCCTTTGACACCTGCTTGAACCACTTTTCGTTCACCCTTGGCCAAGTCTGGATTCGTACGTTCGACGACTTCAAATCTAGTTCTTTTTCAACGATTTCCAAGCTTGGTTTGTCTTCTACCAAGGCTCTGACATCATTTTCTGCTTGACTTCCCACTTGGGTGATTGGTTTCAACTGGCTGAGAGCTTGCGTTAGGCTTGTCACTTGCTCATCTACCTTTTCTTGATGGGCACGACTGACAGTCCAGTTCAATGTATCCAAGACTTTTGCAAGAGCTGAACGAGATTCCTCTGTATAGATGGAAAGATCTGTTGGAACGCTTGCAAGGGCCGCACGAAGGGCTGTATAGTTAGCTTTGAAATAGTCTTTGTTATGGTTGGCAAATGCTTCCATGACCTGGAAGACTTCTTCTTCTTTGTATTCATTGGCCGGTTCATCTGCCCAGATTCCCAACATACTTCCGGACACTGGTAATTTCACATCAGGGTATTTGGTTGAAGCTAATTGTTCAAATGGAACGGTTTCTGAATGTTGAAGAGCTTTATCGAGTGGATAGCTTTGATCTCCTCTGTGGCCCAAAACATAGTACCAGTCCCCGTTGGTATTGAGGAATTTGTAGCCCTTGTCCGCTAGGTACTGTGGTGATGCGAGGTTATAGCCCCACCATCCTTTAGACCAGTAAGAAATCAAGACATCTTTGTCAAAGGCAACATCATCTTCGTCTCCATAGTAGAAGCCATCGTTAAAGGCCATTGGTTGCAAGCCTTTTTCTTTAGCCATGGCAGCGAGACTGTTGGCGTAGTCCGCAAATTTACCGTAGAGCTCATACCATTTGAGGTAGTACCAACCTTGAGCATTGGTGGCATCATTGGCATATTCGTCTGTTCCGTAGTTAAAGATCTTAGACTTGCCTTTAAAATAGTCCATGTACTTACCAATCAAAGCCTTGGTAAAGTTGACTGCTTCTTCGTTGGTCAGATCCATGGTTGTTTTGGACACTGTATCAAAGGTCGCTTGCGGATGTTCGATACCTAGTTTTTGCATCGCTACCAAGATGGCATCCATGTGGCCTGGACTATTGACTGCTGGGATTAAGCCAATTCCTTTAGAAGTCGCGTAAGCTATCAATTCATCCATTTCTGCTTGGGTCAAAGCTTGACCATTTGGATCGTCATAATAGGCCTTGGTTCCTTCCAGGAGAGCAGCCTTCACATCGTCGCTAGCATAGGTTTTGCCATTTGCCTCCAAGGTCATATCATCGAGGACAAAGCGCATGCCATCATTTCCGACAAGGAGGTGCAAGTCAGAATACCCCAACTCACTTGCCTTATCAACGATCCGTTTCAATTGATCCAGCGAGAAGTATTTGCGCCCTGCGTCAATGGAAATCACTTTGCTCTTAGCTAGTTTTTCTGCCGCCTCTTTTTCAGCGACTTCTTTCGCATAGCTTTCTGTATAGACTAAGGCCTCTTGAGCGGCTTTAAGAGAAGCAATCAGTTCTTTGGCTTCTGCTCGTGTCGTTTCTGCTCCCACTCCTTCTAGCGCCTTTTTCGCTGCTGTAAAGGCTACTAGCGATTCTGGAGTGTAATGGTCCAAATCAGTTGGAGCTTCCGCAAGAGCTTTTTCAACCACTTCAGGATCTGCTACAAAATAATCTGCGTTCTTATCCGCAAAAGCCTGCATGAGCTTAAAGAGAAGCTCTTTTTTGTAGGTTGCAGATGGCGTATCTGCCCAGGCAGCTACCATCCCACCGATAAATGGAACCTTAGCCCCATCATTCTTTTGAACAGCATCAATAGCAGATTTAGATATCCCTTCGAGACCTTGATCGAGATTGTACCAACCAGATCCAGCTTTATCCCGACCGAGGACATAGTACCAAGCATCATTGGTATTAAGAATTTGATGGCCTAGTTCAGACAAGAGTTTTGAAGAAGCGACATCATAGCCATTCCAACCACCTGTCCAGTAGGAAACAATGATATCTTTATCAAAGGTTCCGTAGGAGGTGTCGCCATTGTAGTAGATTCCATCGTTGAAGGCCATTGGTTTCATCTTGTGTTTTTTTACAATGGCAGCTAGATCATTAGCATATTGGATGAATTTTTCGTATCCTTTGTCTGGATAGCCTTCATCTGGCCAATGCTTGCTAGCTTGGAGAACCTGCCAACCATGAGCATCCGTTGCATCATTGGCATATTCGTCCAAGCCGATGTTAAAGATGTCTGTCTTGCCACTGAAATAAGCCGCATACTTGTCCACCAAGGCTTTGGTGAAATCTAGGGCTTTTTGGTTGTCTAAATCAACTGTCCGTTCTGATTTTTTCGTACCAAAGTAATTAAAGTGAGGGTTTTCGATCCCTAATTGCTCCATAGCGGTTAGGATTGCATCCATGTGCCCTGGGCTATTAATTGTTGGAATCACGCCTATATTCTTGGATTTAGCATAAGCCAAAATCTCATCCATTTGAGCCTGCGTCAAGGCTGTTCCATTTGGATCGTCATAGTAAGCTTTGGTTCCTTTTTCAACTGCCTCTTTGACCGCTTGACTTGAGTAGGACGCATCTCCTACTTGCAAGGACATGTCATCAAGGACAAAGCGCAAACCATCATTTCCCACTAATAGATGTAGGTCGGTATAGCCCGTCTTACTAGCTTCATCAATGATTTCCTTGATTTGATCAGGTGAGAAGTACTTGCGACCGGCATCAATAGAGATGACTTTTTTCTTGGCCAATTTTTCTTGTTGTTCAGGATCTTTAGCGCGTGTTTCCGTCGCTGCTGTCACTGGTTGAGCTGCTACATCAGCTTCTGTGACAGAGATCGCTTCTTCACGAATCAAGCGATCAAGATCAGATGCGCGCAATTCTCGATCAGGTAGGGTCGGCTGACTTTGATCAACGATTGGAGCAGGAACAATTGGTTTTTCTACTACCGGCTGAGGAGCTTCCTCCGTAGCAGAAAGAGGCAAGTCTCCTTCACTTGGCTGTGTCGGTAGAGTCGTTGCAGAGCTTTCTGTAACGCTTGGCGTATCTGCTGCTACAACTTGACCGCTAGCAAAAAAGCCAACCAGTACCGAAGCAACTCCTACAGCATACTTGCGAATAGCATAACGTGGTTGATGTGATTTCATCAGGACCTCCTAAAATTTGTTTTGTGTAAACGCTTACTTCCAGTCTATCTAGAAAGAGTCCCCCCGTCAAGGCTTCTTTGAAAAGTTCTTTAATTAAGAGAAGAAGCTATAAAATTTTATCCCTATATTTCATTAAAACTAGCGAACAAAAAAAGAGCTTGGCTCTTAAAACCAAACTCTTTATTGATGTATTCTAAAAACAAAAGCTCTGAGTAGCTGATTTCTATCTCTCGGCGCAGTCGTTGATGGCTCAAAACACTGTTTTGAGGTGGCGGATAGGGATTGCGGAGCAAGACCCTCTTCCTAATCAACTATGCGGGGGCAAAACTACGAAATCAAACTCTTCGAGTTACTGATTTCTGTTTCTTAGCACAGTGGTTGATTGACGGTACTTGAACCTTTCGGTTCTTCGTCCAGTCTAATCAACTGTGTGGGGGCAGGACTACGAAATCGAGACTGCGTCTACCGATTTCTGTCCTGCTCCCTATATTGCCCAATCTCCGTTGCGGAAGACTGGGACGCGTGTTCCATCCTCACGGATGCCGTCGATATCCATTTGGTTTGAGCCAATCATGAAGTCGACGTGGACGTCTGAGCGGTTGAGGCCGGCTGCTTCGAGTTCTTCTTCTGTGAACTCTGCACCACCTTCTACGCTGGTTGCATAGGCTGCCCCGATGGCCAAGTGGTTAGAGGCATTTTCATCAAAGAGGGTGTTAAAGAAGGTAATGCCTGATTGGGAAATTGGGCTTGGGTCTGGTACGAGGGCACATTCCCCCAAGGCACGTGCTCCCTTGTTTTTGAAGACCAAATCTTTCATAACTTGATCACCCTTTTCAGCTGTGATATCTACGATTTCTCCATTTTCAAAGGTCACTTTGATGCCTTCGATAATGTTCCCATTGTAACTAAGTGGTTTTGTAGATGTTACATAACCTTCAGCACGACGAAAGTCAGGGGCTGTGAATACTTCTTCTGTTGGCATGTTTGGCAAGAAGCCTTCGCCTTGAGCATTGATAGCTCCGGCAGATTCCCAAACGTGATTTCGGCAAGCCAAGAGTCAAATCGGTGCCTGGTGCTGTGTAATGAAGGGCTGAGAATTGTTCTTTATTGAGTGTATCTGCCTTGCTCTTGAGAATGGCTGCATGTTCTTCCCAAGCCTTGACTGGGTCTTCTTCGTACACCCGGCAAGTCTTGAAGATTTGATCCCACAGGAGATCAACTGCTTCCTCGTCGCTAACCGCATTTGGAAAGACCTTTTTCGCCCATTCTAAACCTGCTGCCGCAGCAACAGTCCAGCTAACCTTGTTGGATTGAGTAGCGATGCGCATTGGTTTCATGGCCATGCCCAAAGCCTTGGCAGAAGCAGAAAGTTTCTCTGCATCGACGCCGTTTAAGGCACCTGGATCGGACGAGCGCACACCTAAGCGACTTGCCTTGTGTTCCAAGAGGTAATTCATCTCAGCAATTTTGTAGTCTGGTACATTGTCCAAGCGATCCATCGGTGCATGGAGGAATTTTTCCCGGTTGGTGACGTCATCCGCCCATTGGATAATCACTTCATGCGCCCCCAAGGCATAGGCTTCTTTCACGATCAAGTGGGCCAATTCTCTTTGCTCCACATCGATGTTCAAAGCCAAGGTGTGGCCAGGTTGCACGTTGATGCCGTTCGCAACCAACAATTTTGCGTATTTTTCTAAGTTTTCTTTAAAATTTGGTAAAACCATTTTCAATCCTTTTCTATATTAATCCTTTAAGAGTGACAAGAGGTTTGCTACCACCACAGTGGCGCAGACCAGGCCAGTTACTTTTAAAATGGTATCAGTATCTAGCTCTAATTGATAATTAAATGTTTTTTGAGCAGGTTTATCTTCTGCAAATATTTTTACTCTCATCGTTCTATTCCTTTCTTAGCATCCTCCTCACCTAGATAAAGGCCTCGTGCCTCTGGGCTATTGGTAAGAATATCGAGATAAGTTTCATAATCATCGGGCAGGGGCTTTCCCAAAGAGATATCTAGCTCTGGATTCACATTTTTCCCGTAGAGAAAGCAGAGATAAAGACGTTCATTGAGTGTCGGAAAGACTTCAAGTGACATGAGCTCAGCCTGACCGACCCGCTCCCAATCTTGCTCTTGGATATTTGGTAGGATATAGGCTTGGAAGAGTCCCATTAGAGGATTATCCTCTGGTTGGCCACTATCCTTATCCGCCTGAACCAAGGAAAGCCGATGACCAAAACCAGCTACTTGGCGCTCCCGTCCCTTCACCAAAACTGTAATCGGATGCCCTCCCATATGGCTATAAATCCATTCTTTGGGTAACCGATAATCTAAGAGTGGGTCAAGATCTTTGATAATCGTTACAGGACTATAGCGTAGAAACTGACGAGTGACTGCTTTACAAAAGAGAATATTCTCCTCTTTCAAGGTCACTTCCTTCCAGCTATTTTCCTCCTTAAAATAGTTAAAAAATACCAGATAGGGCTCTCGCACCATTTGTGCTAATACATAGACACCATTCCGTAGGCGAATGGAAATGACTTTCCCCGACTTCCAGGGTGTTGCTCTTTTTTTCTTTTCTATCATTAGCCAACCTCAAACTGAGCGAGGATTGTTGAATCCATCAAAACAAATCATCAAAGAGGCTGAGCTGGTTGTCTTCTGGCATATTGCCAAGAATTCCCATCTCGTCCATCTTTTCCACCAAGGTTGAGGAGACACCGCCACGTTTGCGCAACTCTGTTTTAGAGAGGAATTCCCCTTCTTTGCGAGCTCGTACAATCTGCTTGGCGACGTTTTCTCCCAATCCATCCATGGCGACAAATGGTGGGATGAGGGTATCTCCATCGATGATGAATTCCGTCGCATCACTGCGATAGAGGTCTAGCTTCCCAAACTTGAAGCCACGCTCCCACATTTCATTGACAATTTCAAGGGTCGTGTAGAGGTCGATCTCCACATTGGAAGCTTCGTTGTTCTTGCGTTTCTCAGCAATCTCCTTCATCCGCGCTTTCACTGCTTCTAGGCCTGCACCCATAGTCTTGATATCAAAGGCCTTAGCCCGAATAGAGAAGTACGCACAGTAATAGTAGAGCGGATGGTGAACCTTAAAGTAAGCCACCCGCAAGGCCATCATAACGTAGGCTGCCGCATGGGCTTTAGGGAACATATACTTGATTTTTCCACAAGACTCGATGTACCATTCTGGGACATTGTTAGCCTTCATGGCCTCGATATAGCCATTGCGCTCTTCTTCAGGAATCTTGAGCCACATGCCTTTCCGCACCCGCTCCATGATGGTAAAGGCCATTTTTGGATCTAGGCCAGCGTGCATGAGGTAAACCATGATGTCATCCCGACATCCGATAACGGTCGATAGGTCCGCAATCCCCGCCTTGATCAAGTCTTGGGCATTTCCCAACCACACATCGGTACCGTGAGACAGACCTGACAGCTGAAGCAATTCGGCAAAAGTGGTCGGATGGGTTTCATCCACCATGCCCCGAACAAAGTTGGTCCCAAACTCTGGGATTCCCAGCATACCGGTTGAAGTACCGATTTGCTCCGGTGTGACTCCTAGGATATCTGTACCTGAAAAGAGGGCCATGACACCAGGATCATCCATAGGAATATCGTTTGGATCAATGCCTGACAAGTCCTGGAGCTTGCGAATCATGGTCGGATCATCGTGTCCCAGGACATCAAGCTTGAGGACGTTCTCATCGATATCGTGGAAGTTAAAGTGGGTGGTTTGCCATTCGGCGGTCACGTCATCTGCTGGATATTGGACCGGAGTGAAGTCATAGACGTCCATATAGTTTGGAATAACAACGATCCCCCCCGGGTGCTGACCGGTTGTCCGTTTGACCCCAGCGGCCCCTTGGGCCAGACGTTCTACCTCGGCATCCCGGTAGTATTTGCCATAGTCCCGCTCGTAGCCTTTAACAAAGCCATAGGCTGTCTTGGCCGCAACCGTACCTACTGTTCCTGCCCGGAAGGCGTATTCTTCCCCAAAGATATCACGAACATCCAAGTGAGCACTCGGCTGGTCTTCCCCTGAGAAGTTCAAATCGATATCGGGTACCTTGTCCCCATCAAAACCAAGGAAGGTCTCGAAGGGAATGTCTTGCCCGTTTTTGCTGAGCTTGTGACCACAGTTCGGGCAGTCCTTATTAGGCATATCAAAGCCGGAACCGTAAGAACCATCCGTGATGAACTCACTGTACTGGCACTGACCACAGACATAGTGAGGAGAAAGTGGATTAACCTCGGTAATCCCGATCATGGTTGCCACGAAACTGGATCCAACAGACCCCCGTGAACCCACCAAGTAGCCCCGCTCATTAGAGCGATGCACCAAGAGTTGGGAAGCCAGATAGATCACGGCGAAGCCATTCCCCAGGATAGAGGTCAATTCTTTTTCAATCCGCAAATCAACAATATCAGGTAGCGGATTGCCATAGATTTCAAAGCCTTCTGATAGGTCAATTCGGCAACTGTTTCTTCGGCCTTGTCAATAAATGGGGTATACAAGTCTCCTTTAACCACTTCAACGGGTTCAAAGATTTCTGCCAGGTCGTTGGTGTTTTCAATGACAATCTTGCGCGCCAAGTCTTCCCCTAGAAAGGCAAATTCATCCAGCATTTCATTGGTTGTACGGAAATGAGCTTTTGGCAGAGGGGCTGGTTGAGCGTTTTCTCCATGGCCGATAGTCCGGTTGATGATAGCTCCTTGCCCAAGACTGCGGACAATGATTTCTCGATAGATCTCATCCTCGGGCTCAAGGTAGTGAACATTACCTGTCGCTAGGACTGGTTTGCCAAGACGATCTCCCACCTCAATCAAACTCTTGATAATGGTCTGGAGCTCGTCCATATCCTTAACCTGCTCTTTGGCAATGAGGGGCGCATAGATGGCTGGAGGCATCACCTCAATAAAGTCATAATACTTGGCCACTTCTACTGCGGCGTCAACTCCTTGAGAGACGACCGCATCAAAGACCTCTCCTTCAGAACAAGCCGATCCCAGGATCAAGCCTTCCCGGTGAGCATCCAAAACTGTCCGGGGAATCCGAGGAACGCCCTCAAAATATTGAGTATTGGAAAGAGAGACCAATTTGAACATATTTTTCAAGCCGGTCTGGTTCTTGACATAGATGGTTGCGTGTTTGACCCGTGCCTTTTTGTAGGAATCCGGACTAATTAGATCCAAATTCAGCTTAGCTAAATTGGTCACGCCATGTTTTTCGGCTACATCCTTGATAAAGATGAAGAGCAAGCGACCCGTCGCTTCCGCATCATAGTTGGCCATGTGGTGATGTTCCAAGGCAACGCCAAACCGCTTGGTCAAGGGACCTAAACCATGACGCTTATACTCTGGGTAAAGATTGCGAGCGAACTCTAACGTATCAATCACTGGCTGAGTGATTTTGGGAAGGCCATGACGCTCATAGTTGGCATTCATGAAGCCCACGTCAAAAGTGGCATTATGAGCAACCAAAACCGCATCCTGACAGAATTCCTGGAACTCCTCCAAGACCTGTTTCAAAGGTTTGGCATTGCGAACATGATCATCGGTAATACCTGTCAGGTCCGTTGTAAAGGCGGAAATGGGATGCCCTGGATTGATGAACTCATCGAATTCGGCAATAATATTGCCCTTGTGCATTTTAGAAGCGGCAACCTGAATCAGGTCATTGTAAATCGCTGAGAGTCCTGTCGTTTCCACGTCAAAAACCACATAGGTTGCTTCATGAAGGTCTAAATCAACTTCATTGTAAGTAATCGGCACGCGATCTTCGACAATATTGGCTTCCATCCCATAGATAAGTTGGATACCAGCCTTTTTAGCCGCCTTATAACCATGAGGGAAGGACTGCACATTGCCGTGATCGGTAATGGCAAGAGCCTTGTGGCCCCATTTGGCGGCTTTTGCGACTAACTCCTCGACTTCAGGTAGGGCATCCATGGTCGACATATTGGTATGGGCATGGAACTCGACCCGACGCTCACCTTCTGGCATCAGATCCTTGCGCTCATAGTGAACCACTTCTTGGACATCCTGGACATTCATGGTTAAATCTCGGGTAAAGTTATTGACTTCGATGTTGCCACGAACTCTCAACCAAGAGTTTTTCTTGATCATGTCAAACTTCTGAGCTTCTTCTTCGTTTTTAGCCCATTTTTGAAGGGAAAAACTGGAAGTATAGTCGGTCATCTTGAAATTGATCAAGACCCGACCTGTCCTCGTCACCTTGTGCTCGACATCAAAGACCACCCCTTCAAAGACAATGCGGTTCTCTTCTGTCGTGATATCAATCATAGGAGTGATTTCTGCTTTGTCCAGCTTGGGCTTGGCCACAGCCTTCTTGGCTTTGAAATCAAAGACTGGTTTTTCCTCTGCTGGTGGAGGAGCCATTTGAGACAAGGACTCCATGGCCCGCAAGGTTTCTTCATTAGCTGCTTGGAAGATTTGATCTTTCTCAGCTTCAAAGGCCTGTTGCAGCTCTTCTGTCAACTGGTCATCCGCCTCGACCCGACACTGGAAATGAGGAAAACCAAACTTGGTCAATTGACTAGCGAGATTGGGCAAATGGTTTTTTCGGTGGTGCTCCGTATCCACAGATGAAGGACCACTAATGATCAGCTCTTCTACCTGAGAGCGGACTTGCAGATGTTGATACATGCTCTTAAAGCCCTGACTCGCACAGGGACCATCTTCAAAAGCCTCCTGGTAATAGGCTTGCAAGAGCTCCTCACTGAAAGTTGGATTCTTTACCTGAATCTCAAACACCGCTCGATTTCCTGTCTTTGAAAAACTCCTCAGCCAAGCGGTTTTTGAGCTCCTGAAAAAAATCGTGATGGGTAGAATTTCGGCAAAAAAACAAAACGAAATTCCCAAACACGACTGAGCTTATGGACGATGACCTCTTGGATTTCAGCCCCTCGAAAAGCGCCTGATTCACGCATTTCCAAAGGCATTCCTAACTGATTCATTAAGATTTCAAAGCTAGTTGACATGATTTCTCCCTGACAAATTACTAGCCTTTATTTTATCATATTTTTACCTAACTTTTCGACTGTCAGAAGGTCCTTTCAGCTAGCTAGCTCAGCTTACAAAAAAAGAAGACATAAAAGAAGGCTAGGGTATTGAGCATCCTAGCCTTCTACTATTGCTTATTTAAAAATAGCAAGAGTTTCTAATAAATTGTCTGCATGCACTTCAATTGTATCACCAGAAGCTTTAATCTTCACTTCCACGATGCCATCAGCTGCTTTCTTCCCAACTGTTACACGGATTGGCAAGCCGATCAAGTCGCTATCGCTAAATTTAACGCCTGCACGTTCGTTACGATCGTCCACCAAGACTTCATAGCCAGCCTTGACCAATTGGTCTTCGATCTTGCTAGTCAATTCAAGACTTGCTTCGTCCTTGACATTAACTGGAATCAAGTGCACATCAAACGGCGCCAATTCTTTAGGGAAGTTGATGCCCCAAGCGTAACGGTATTCACCTTTAGGCGTCTTATTGACAAATAGACGAGCGTGTTGTTCCATAACGGCTGAAAGGAGACGGCTGACACCGATACCATAGCATCCCATGATGATTGGGACTGCACGACCATTTTCATCCAAGACATCCGCTCCCATACTTGCTGAGTAACGAGTCCCAAGTTTGAAAATGTGACCAATCTCGATACCACGTGCAAAGTTGAGCACACCTTGGCCATCTGGTGAAATTTCACCCTCACGTACTTCACGGATATCTACATATTCAGCAACGAAATCTCGACCTGGGTTGACACCCGTCAAGTGGTAGCCATCTTCGTTGGCACCAACAACAGCATTACGGCTATCTTGTACCTTGCGGTCTACGATAATCTTGACATTTTCTGGAAGATTGACTGGACCAAGTGAACCAAAGTCCGCCCCCAACAATTCTTTCACTTCTGCCTCAGTTGCAGGTTCCAAGAAATCTGCTCCAAGATAGTTTCAATTTGACTTCGTTGAGCTGGTCATTGCCCACGAGTAGGGCCACAACTGGCTCCTCGTCTGCGATGTAAACCAAGGTCTTGATTGTTTGCTCTTCAGAGATATTCAAGAAGGCTGCGACTTCATTAATCGATTTAACACCTGGTGTTTCCACGCGAGCTACTTCTTCTTCAGTCACAACACGGTTGCTTGGTTTGTAGGCATTAGTTGCCATTTCAAGGTTGGCCGCATAGCTAGATTCACTTGAGTAGGCAATGGTATCCTCACCAGAAACCATCCATTTGAGCAATTCAGCCTTGATTTCTTCTTGAACTTCTTCAGGAATCTCATCAAATGATGCGACTGACTTGTCTAACACCACCCAACGGTCAAGGTCTGTACGTGCAGGTGTGATGGCCATAAACTCTTGACTATCCTTACCGCCCATGGCTCCACCGTCACCGATGATGGCTTTAAAGTCCAAGCCACTACGAGTAAAGATACGCTCGTAGGCTGCCTTGTATTCATCATAGGTCACATCCAAGCTATCGTAGTTAGCGTGGAAGCTGTAGCCATCTTTCATGATGAACTCACGGGTCCGAAGAAGTCCATTACGTGGACGTTTTTCATCACGGTACTTAGGTTGGATTTGGTAGAGATTCAATGGTAATTGCTTGTAAGACTTAACAGAATCACGGACAATAGCTGTGAAAGTTTCTTCGTGAGTTGGACCCAAGATAAAGTCTGACTTCTCACGATTTTTCAATTTGTACAAGTCTTCCCCGTAAGTTTCATAACGGCCAGATTCACGCCAAAGGTCAGCACTGAGAAGGGCTGGAGCCAACATTTCAACAGCGCCAATCTTGTCAAATTCCTGGCGCATGATCTTCTTAGCTTTTTCAATCACACGATTTGCAAGTGGCAGATATGAATAAACACCTGCTGATACTTGACGAACATAACCAGCACGGAGCATCAAAGCGTGGCTGATGACCTGCGCATCACTTGGCATTTCGCGAAGTGTTGGAATAAGCATTTTACTTTGTTTCATTCAGATTCATTCCTTTTCTATTTCAAAAATAATTTCATTATATCGTTCCAAGTCACGGCAATCATCAAGATAACCATGACCGCCACTCCAGCAAGGGTCAAGTAGGTTTCTACCTCCTGCTTCAGCGGTTTCTACGGACGAGCTCGATCAGATTGATCAAGATTTTTCCACCATCCAAGGCCGGAATGGGGATCAAGTTAAAGATTCCGATATTAATAGACAACATGGCCATCAAGGATAGGATAGCTGGAAGACCGAGCTCCGCCGCTTGTGAACTGGCTTTGTAGATCGCCACTGGACCACCTAATTTGTTCAAACTAAAGTGGAAGATGATATCCTTCAAGGCAGTAAAGATACGAGTTGCTGTGTACCAGGTATCCGTTACACCTGAGAAAAGTTTATCGAAGAATCCAGTCTTTACCGCATTGGTGACACCGATGTAATAGCGTCCACCATCTTCTTCAGGTTTGACGGTCACTTCTTGAGTTTTTTCATCGCGCTCATAGCGAATGGTTATTTCAGGATTCTTTCCTTTGCCGTCCGTAGCCTTTTGTACGGCATCTGTCAACTCTTCCCAGTTGGAAATCTTATATTGATTGATTTGAACAATTTGGTCGTTGTCCTTCAGACCTGCCTTAGCCACTACTCCTTGTGGAACCACTTGAACATGGTTGCTATAGTAGTCCACTGCACCTCCCCGCATGAAGGCTAGGAGAGAGTATACGACAATACTCAGGATAAAGTTGTTCATCGGACCAGCAAAATTGGTAATGAGGCGTCCCCAAATGCTAGCATTTTGATACTGAACATCTAAAGGAGCGATCCGAACTTCTGTTCCATCCTCCTCGATGATAGTGGCGTCATGATGGACAGGATAGGTCTTGGTTTCTTCTAAGACAATCCCTGTGATTTCTAATTTGTCCTCAAAGTCAAAGGAGGTGACATTCATGGGGAGAGCCGTCTGGTCGATATTCTTTCCAGACAGATTAATCCGAACGACGGTTCCCTCCTGATTCAAGGTCAGACTGACCGGCGTTCCTATCTTGATCTCTGTCGAGTCCTCGCCCCATCCTGCCATCCGGACATAGCCCCCAAGCGGGAGAATTCGAATGGTATAGGCTGTGCCATCCTTGCCCACATGTGCAAAAATCTTCGGCCCCATCCCAATCGCAAACTCACGGACCAAGATGCCCGATTTCTTTGCAAAATAGAAATGGCCGAACTCATGCACCAGGACAATGACTCCGAAAATAATAATAAAGGCAATAAATTGCATATAGGCTCCTTCACACGATCTTTCGCATACTTTCTAGAGAAACTGGTCTAAAAGAGACCGAAGAAAAGCATTAAAGGAAAGACAAATCAAACTATCGAATCGATCTAATACACCACCATGTCCCGGAATAAAATGTCCAGAATCTTTGACGCCAAAATGGCGTTTAATGGCACTTTCTACTAGATCACCAAACTGAGCAGCTACACTAAAGAGAATGGTGAAGAGAATCATGGTAATCCAGCCATAAGATCCAGCCACTGTCCGATCAAAAATCATGAATAGCAAAGTGACCAAGATAGCACAGGCAATTCCACCAAGACTTCCTTCTATTGTCTTATTAGGAGAGACTCTTGGTAACAGTTTTCTCTTTCCAAATTGACTACCAATGAAGTAGGCACCCGAATCGGTTGCCCAGACGATAAAGAGGGCCAACAAGACCTTATCAACACCAGCCATACGCGCTTGAATCAGGGCATGGAATCCAAAGCCAACATAAAAACTAGAGGCAATAGGATAGACAACTTCATCATAGGTATAGCCTTGAGCTAGGACGGTGGTCCCCATCAACAGCAAGACCAGTAAACCATAAGCGATAAAGTTCCCACCAACTGGTAAGAAAGGGAGATAGCTCTCAAGGGGTAAGGTCAGTACCAGAGCTGCCAGCATGGCTAAAGCTCCTTCGATTGTTTCCGTCTGAAGTCCTTTCATTTTGAGCAATTCATGAACTCCCAACATCGCAATGAGTCCTACAACAATCTGGAAAAAGACTCCTCCAAAAAGTACCGTCGGGATGAAGAAAGCTAGGGCGATTCCTCCAAATCACTCGTTTCTGCAAATCTTTTGTCATATTTATCTCTCCTATACACCACCAAAGCGTCGATGACGATGGCTGTATTCTACTATGGCATCCTGCAATGCCTTTTCTCCAAAATCAGGCCACATCACATCCGTAAAGTAAAGCTCGCTATAAGCTGCTTGCCATGGCAAGAAATTACTCAAACGAATCTCACCGCTCGTCCGAATAATCAAATCAGGGTCCCGCAAATCCTTGGGTAAGCTACTAGTATACAAGTAATCTGCGATGATTTCTTCTGAAATATCGCCTGGATTCAAGTGCGCATCGAGAACTTCCTGGGCAATTTGTTTAACTGCCTGAGTCAACTCAGCCCGTCCCCCATAATTCAAGGCAAAATTCAAAATCAAGCCTGTATTGGAGTGGGTTAATGCCTCTGCTTTTTCCAGAGCCTCTATGGTTTCCTTAGGAAGACGGGAAACCTCGCCAATCATCTGGATCTTCACATTATTTCTATGAAGTTCTGGAACAAAGCGGTCGTAAAACTCTACTGGAAGATTCATGATAAAGCTCACTTCTTGTTGCGGACGGGTCCAGTTTTCAGTTGAGAAAGCATAGACCGTTAGGGCTTGCACTCCCATCTCCTTGGCTGCGATGGTTACTTCTTGCAGAGCCTCCATGCCAGCCTTGTGCCCAAAGACACGAGGTTGCATCCTTTTTTTGGCCCAACGACCATTCCCATCCATGATGATTCCAATATGCTTGGGCACTTCTAGAGGTACACTTAACTTTTCTTTCTTTTTAAAACGAAACATGTTTTTCTACCTATTTCACTGTTTTTATCGCTTCATTATATCATAAATCCGCTTAAAATGGCAGTCTAGCCCCTTTTCTAGAGGGTATATATCTAAAAATGAAAAAAGCGACCTTTTGATCGCTCCTTCTTATTATTCACCGTCAATGATAGAATCTGATTCGCCAGCGCCTTCAACTGCACCAGCTGTCACCCCTTCTGAAACTGGCAAAACTGTTTTAATAGCTGTCAATTCAAATGTGAGATAAACCCCATCCACGTCCAAAACAACGGTTTTCCGTTCAGTGTCTACTTCATCAACTGTTCCATACAAACCACCGATGGTAATCACTTCATACCCTTTTTGAAGCTTGTTCAAGCTTTCCATCCGTTTTTGGTATTGTTTCTTTTGGCTACGGCTCATGAAGAACATCATTCCGACCATCACCAAGAGCATCACTAGAAATGTACTGCCACCTTGCATACCTTTTCTCCTTTTAAAATCATATATGCACTACTATAGCAAATTTTATAGGCATTTTCAATATGAAGCCCTGATTTTCAGTAAAAATAAGTCCCTGGACGGATCATTCACCAGATAGGGGGACTCATGAACTTCAATACAAAAAAACGACCGGCACAAAAGTTGAAGCCAGCCTCCTAACAAAATGAACTGGACAAAAAGAAAAAAACCATAAAAAATTGGTCTTCTTCTAATCAATCGTGATACCATATTTTTCATGATTTTGATCATACCAATTAATCAACAAAATCGCTGTTTGGTAAGTGATGTTTTTAATCTTACTGGTTCCCTTTGTCAAGGTTGCAAGGCTCATCTTACTGATGTCTGTTTCAGTTGCAACGCGATAGCTTGTAACTTTTCCGTCCACCATCAGCTGAACAACAGCTTCTACTTTCTTATAGTCTTTTGTCGAATAAATATCAATTGGAGTTTTCATAAAATACACCCATTTCCTCTAAATTTAATCTTTTATATATTATATCGTGGATTTCCTCATTTATTAGCAAATCTTGCTTATTGTGCTCAGAATAGCTCATTTTGACCTAAAAAATAGGGTAAAAAAGAGAAAAATAAGGGTATTTTTTAACATTTTTCACTTTCTGGGCAAAAAATCGAAAAAATGTGTCTAGTAAAATCAACTAATTGTTCATTTAACGGCCCATGAAAAAGGCTAAGAATTTCTTCTTAGCCTAGTCTCACAAAATCTTATTCTGCCGGGGTTTCTTTCCCTTCGTTCGCATCACCATGCTCTCGAATAATAAGCTCTCCCTCTTCCATATCTGCCAACAAGTGTTTAGCGTCAAGGTGATCCAAGTGGAAGTCGGTCACTTTGTCACGGATTTGTTGTTCAACCACCCGACGGAGTGGACGTACGCCCATGACTTCATCATATCCTTCTTCGGTCATGTATTCTTTGGCAGCATCGCTCACTGTCAAGTCGATGTCTTTCTTAGAAAGAGTTTTGTTCACTTCTACTAACATTAAGTCAACAATCTTAGAAAGGTCTTCCTTGCTCAAGTGTGAGAATTCAATCACAGCGTTGAAACGGTTGAGGAATTCTGGACGGAAGAATGGTTTCAAACGATCCAAGAGTTCTGGCTTGTCCGCATCTTCTGTCAAGTTCGCTTCATAACCAAAGCCAGCGTTTGAAGTGGCGATAATCACTGTATTCTTGAAGTTGACCGTGTTCCCTTGACCGTCTGTCAAACGACCATCATCCAAGACTTGAAGGAGAAGGGTGATCACTTGAGGATCCGCCTTTTCAATCTCATCCAAAAGGACGATAGAGTATGGATTACGACGGACGCGTTCAGTTAATGTATTGTTGTTGTCATCGTAACCTACATAACCTGCAGTTGTACCGATTAATTTAGAAACGGCCGTACGGTCGCTGTATTCTGACATATCCAAACGGATGATGGCATCTTTCGTTCCGAACATATCGAGGGCCAATTGTTTAGCCAACTCAGTCTTACCAACACCAGTAGGACCTACAAAGAGGAAGCTACCGATTGGACGGTTCCCTTCGTCAAAACCTGCACGGTTCCGACGGATCGCTTTTGAAACAGCTTCAACAGCCTTGTCTTGACCGATAACTTTCGTCTGCAAACGGTGACCCATATCTTTCAAGCGTTCGATGTCCGTAGCCCCCATTTGAGATACTGGAATACCAGTCATCCGTTCGACAGACTCAGCTACGTCATTGACAGTTGCAGTTACCTTGTGATCTTCTGTATGGTTAGCAATTTGTTTTTCGAGTTCTTCGATGCGAATTTTTGCATTTAAGGCTGCTTCATAATCTTCTTTAGCGGCAGCTTCTTCTTGTTTTGTTTTTTCCGCTTGGATTTCGTGCTCAACCGCATGTACATCTGTCACTGGGTGTTGTGCTGCCAAGTGAGCAGCTGTCACATCGACCAAGTCAATCGCCTTATCAGGCAAGCTGCGTTGTGGAATATATTGAACAGAATAATCAACTGCTGCTTTCAAGACTTCATCTGGCAAGATGACATTGTGGTGTTTTTTTCGTAAAGATCACGGATCCCTTGGAGAATCTTAAAGGTATCTTCAGCTGATGGGGCATTAACCTTCACTTCGTTGAAACGACGAGCAAGGGCCGCATTCTTCAAGATGGTGTTGCGGTATTCATCTTGAGTGGTTGCCCCAATCACGGTCAATTCACCACGAGAAAGAGCTGGTTTCAAGATATCCGCAAGACCTTTAGATCCTTGCCCATCCCCTGTGCTACCTGCACCAAGGATTTGGTGGATTTCATCAAAGAAGAGGATGACATTACCCATCGCTTTGACTTCTTGAATCATATTTTGGATATTTTCTTCGAAGCTACCACGGTATTGCGTACCAGCTTCAAGACCAGAAATATCAATCGAGATGATTTCTTTATTCTTGATGGCTGCTGGAACATCTCCGTTCACGATAGCTTGGGCCAAGCCTTCTACAACCGCTGTTTTACCTACACCAGCATCCCCTACAAGGACCGGATTGTTCTTGGTACGACGAGACAAGATTTCAGCCGTTTCTTGAATTTCTTTGTTACGTCCAATGACCGGATCTAATTTTCCTTCACGAGCTTCTTCGGTCAAGTTGCGACCAAGTTTCGCAAGGATTCCATCTTGTTTCATTCCTTTGCCTTGCTGGTGTTTCACTTGCTCACTTCCTTCATTTGGAAGTTGACCCGTTTGACGATAAATAGCGAATTCTTCCGGTGTCACTTCACGACCATTGATCATGTAGCGACGGCTTTCCGAGCGAAAACCACCCATGTTTCCCATTAGTTGATTGAAAAGATCATCCATATTGTTAAAGTTGTTGTTCATATTCGTTACCTCTATTTTACATAATTTTAATTCGTTCTTGAAAATGAGTAGCCAAATTGGCTACTTAACGTTTGTTTACATAATTTTGTTTTTCTTTTAAATGAATAGCCTCATGGGCTAAGATCTTCTATTCCTTCTTTTATCAATTAGTTTTCTATATTTTGGAAATAGCATCTCACCATCTCCTTTCCACTATTGATCCTGTAAACTCTTGAGATTTTCCAACCTCTTTTGTTTACATAAATTATTATAAACCAGACTGATTTTTTTGTCAACAGTTTTTTACATAATTTTTTGCATTTTTTAAAAAATTTTCCAAGCTATAAAACTGGAGGCTAGAATGTAGACAAACTGTATTATATACAGCAACCTCAGTGATGCTAAAAAAAATGATAAACACTGAGCTCGTTAGGCTCATTCAAACATACACTGAAACTTTCCGCCGTGAGAAAAGTGCTAGAAACACTGTTGTTTCTAGCACTCGGGAGTTTTGAGACCTCAGGCTCAAAACTAAGTCATGGAACTTCTTCGAAGTTCGCTGACGTCCGTACTCACCTAAGGAAAGTTTCTAAGATGACTTTGTCTTTAATCTGCTACACCCTTCCCAGGGTGTGTCTCCTGTTAAATCATGTATTCGACGCTGTAGGTGGCGTCGGATAGAATCCGTGAAAGGAATTGTTTGGTTCGTTCTTCTTTTGGACTGTTGAAGAATTCATGGGGTTCGTTTTCTTCGATAATGTGTCCACCATCCATAAAGATGACGTGGTTGGCTACATCACGCGCAAAGCTCATCTCATGGGTTACGACAACCATGGTCACTCCTTCTTGGGCTAGTTGCTTCATAACAGCTAGTACATCCCCGACCAACTCTGGGTCCAGCGCTGATGTTGGCTCATCCAGCAAGATCACGTCTGGTTTTACTGCGATGGCACGTGCGATTCCGATCCGCTGCTGCTGGCCACCCGATAGTTGAGCAGGATAGTAATCTTTGTACGCGAGGAGGCCGACCTTTTCAAGGGCGGATTCTGCCCGTTGAAGAGCTTCTTCTTTTGGAATCTTGCGGGCTACAATCAGGCCTTCCAAGATATTTTCAAGGGCTGTTTTATTGGCAAAGAGATTGTAATGCTGGAAGACAAAGGCTGTCTTTTGGCGGATTTCTAAAATTTCTTTTTTGCTGAGTTTTGCAAGGTCATATTCTTTCCCACCTAGAGTTAGGTGGCCTGTGTCTGCCTTTTCCAAGTGGTTGAGGCAACGTAGGAAGGTTGTTTTTCCTGATCCAGATGGGCCTAAAATAACCACGACATCCCCTTGGTTGACCTTGAGATTGACATCTACCAGGACTTGGTGTTCCTTAAATTTTTTCGATACGTGTTCTACTTCTAACATCTTTTCAATTCTCCTTCTTCTATGCGAGTGTCAGGCGTTTTTCTAAGCGATTGAAGCCCCACTGAATTACCCCACAAATGACAAGATAAAGAATAAAAATCACGAGATAGGATTCAAAATATTGATAGCCATAAGAGGCTTCGACCTTGGCAATGGCAGTGATATCCTTGATGGTCATGACAAAGACAAGGGAGGTGCCTTTGACCAAGTTGATGACCAGGTTACACAAATTGGGCAGGGCTGCACGTAGGGCTTGTGGAAAAACAATGCGTACATAGGCTTGGCGATTGGTCAAACCGATGGCTTGCGCTGCTTCTAGTTGACCCTTATCCACCGTCAGAATAGCTGACCGGAGAATTTCAGCCAGACTTCCTGTTGTCATCAAGCTAAAGATAATAAAGGCATAGTAAATGGGATTGATCTCAAAGACATTAAAGTGACTGCCCATGCTCTTAAAAAAGCTATTTAAGAGACTAGGAAAGAGACTATAAAAGAAGAGAATCAAGAGAATCGGAGGCGTCGCCCGGATAAAGGCCAAGTAAACCACTGAGAAACTGCGAACCCCTTTGACCTTATAGATCTGACCGAGCGCCAAAAAGAGGGCTGGAAAAAAACTCAAGAGAATGGATACGACCATGATCAGAAGGGTTACTGGAACACCACCCAAGGTGGCTAGAAATGTTTTACTAATAAAATTGAAATCCATAAGCTACCTTTCTGTTACACTGAGTCGTTTCTCAAGGAGTTGAGCGGAGAAGGAGATCACAAGGGCAATTCCCCAGTAAATCACTGCTACGGCTGTATACGTCTCGAGGGAATAATTCCCAAGATTGCGACTGATCAAGTTGTTTCCTGCTCCCATGATATCGATAAAGCCAATGGTATAAGCCAAAGCGGCATCGCGCATGAGGTTTAAGATGGCAGTCGTCATATTGGGAAGAGCTACGCGAAAGGCTTGGGGAAGGACAATCCGCCAAATGGTTTGAGCTGGCGTCAAGCCAATACTCAAGCCTGCTTCCATCTGCCCTTTTGGAATGGCCAAATAAGCAGCCTTAAAGACCTCAGAAATCATGGCCGCAAAGAGAAGAAACATGGCCACAAGGACAAAGACAAACTTGGACCAGTGATCAATGTCAATGCCCAACCACCAGTTCAAAAACTGTGGCAGTCCATAAAAGACCAAAAATAGCAAGACAATCGGAGGGGTACAACGCAAAGTAAAGACGTAGCCTTTGGCAAGACCAGCTCCTACCTTATCTTCTGATACTTGTGCCCAGGTCAAAACCAAGCCAAATGCCGAACCGAGAAGCGTCGTTAACACCATCAAAGCTAGGGTCGCTGGCAGGGCTTGGACCAAGGTTGGAAGAAATAACCAGATCTTGGAAATGTCGTATGAGACCATGTTTTTTTCCTTTCTGTATCCGTATAGAAATAAGGAAGCTGGGGCTATACGCACCCAGTTTCATCTTATTTTTCTTTATCTACATAACTGAAGACATCTTCACCGAAATATTTCGGATAGTTTGGCAAGCGTTCCATCTTCTTCCAATTCTTTGATGGCCTTGCTGTAAGCTTCCGCAAATTTTTCGTTTTTCTTATCCTTATGAATCAATGGGTAAGTTGGAATTCCTTTGTAGGCAAACCAGCTGAGTTTGTCTGCATATTGGTGGTAAGAGCCATCTTTATCTGTGACAGCTTTTTCAAAGGAAAGTTTGATGTCAAAGAAGGCATCGTAACGACCTTCAAGTACCCATGCATAGGCATCTGCAACTTTGAACGATTCTGCAGCTGTTAATTCGATTGGTTGGTCCTTATGCTTTTCATTGTATTCTTTGATAACATTCCATTGGGCATTTTGTGGTGAAATTGGAACCAATTTTCCTTTTTCTTTAGCGAAATCATCAATGTTCTTGTATTTATCCGCATCTTCTTTTCGTACGGTAAATCCGATGATACTGGCTCCGATTGGTTCTTTTGGTATGATAAATTTCTTGGCGCGTTCTTCGGTATACCAAGCTCCTTTGGTTCCGATATCGTACTTACCAGATTCTAGACCGATCAAGAGGTCGTCGTCACTTGTTCCAGTGTACTCAAACTTGTAGTCTGGAAGTTTTTCGTCAATAGCTTTGAGAACGGCTACTTCATAGCCATCTGATTCTCCTTTTTCATCGACGAAATCGTACGGCACATAGTTTTGAGTGTGGGCCACTTTCAAGGTTGTTACTTTATTAGATCCTGTTGATCCTTTGCTGTCATTTGCGTGATTCAGGCTTCGACCAATAATCGTTGCGCCTGCAAGGGCAAGAACGGCTACCCCACCGATAATCCATGTTTTTTTACTCATACTCTCTTTTCTCTCTTTCTAATTTCATTATTCTGCTGCAGCTTCACGAACCCATTCGATTCGTTCTTCATCAATGTCACTTGGAATGGTACAATCCGCACCGATGACCAAGCCTGTAGTTCCAGTTTCTGCGATGATGCGTTTGGTTTCTGCTTGGATAGCAGCCTTGTCTCCTGTGTAGAGAAGACCATTTTTGCCATTTTCAAACCCACCAAGAACCGTACGTCCACCGAAGATTTCGCGTCCTTCTGCCAGGCTGATGACTTCTGGTCCGACTGCCCAGTTAAGCACTGGGGCTGGGTAGTCTGTGAAGAGATGGATATTATTGCGAGCTCCTTCATAGCCACAGATATGAAGGATATTTACCCCACCGGCTTCCTTAGCTGTCTCTAAGACATGGAGTTCACTCGGCGCGATGACTTGTTTGTAAACTTCCTGACTGACACGTGCATCCTGGATACTTTGAACACTGAGGTAGATCCCGTCTGATCCTGCTTCTTTAATGATGCGTTGGCTCAAACTTGCGATATCTTGGCCAATAGTATCCAATACTTTTTTAAGAGTTGCTGCATCTTGATCGATAAAGTTTGCAATCAAGTCATCTCCTCCTGAAACTTCTCCGACCAACCATTTGAAGTAGGTCACTGGAGCAAAGATGTTGTAGATGGCTACAATGTCCTCTTCAAAACCAGCGCGAATTTTTTTGACCAATTCTACCTGCTCTGTGATCCATGGATGATCGGCTCCGAGGGGTTCAATCCCTGCTAAATCCGAGATATTTTCAAGGCCTTTGCGAATGGATGGGTTTGGATAAGCAAAGTAGCCATCACTCATAAGTTTGACAAAGTCTGGTTTGACCTTGTGTAGGAAGTTTTTATGACCATTGAGGTTTTTTTCGATAATTTCTGGATTGGAAAATCCTTTCAACCATTCATCTTCCCTTGTAAAATGATGCCAAAAGCCAACTGGCACACGATCAACCGCTTCCCCTCTGAAAGCTTTTAAGACTAATTCTCTTTTTGTAGACATGTTCTTACCTCGTTCTGTTCTTTTCTTGCTAGTTATCTTAACACTTGGACTTTTATTTGACTAATATATATTTTTTATCAAGCCCTTCATCTTTTTTTATCACTGATCTTCTAGGAGCAAGACGCCCGCTAGATCAGACGGGCGAATGAGGGAGAGACTGTGGGCTGGAATTTTCTCCAACCTTGCCATATCCGGATCCTTTTTGTTTTCCTCTTGACTGCTAGCGGCTGCAACTTTTGCGAGTCCTAGGACTAAGAATAAAGCTACCAGCACTATACACCAGACATTGATTTTTTTCATCTCCCTCTCCTTTCTTCTTAAAAGACGGCTGCCCGACGCACCCAATCAAGACGTTCCAATTGGAAATCGTCTGGCACGGTGCAGTCTGCTCCAAGGATCAAACCACGACTTCCTGCTTCTGCCATCAAACGACGTGTTTCTTGCTCGATAGCGTCTCGTTCCCCTTGGTAGAGCAAGCCTTTCTTGCCATTGACAAAACCACCTAAAACAGCGCGATCGCCAAAGAGCTTGCGACCTGCTGCTAGACTCAGACCTTCATGATGGGTCGCCCAGTTAATGACTTGGGCTGGATAATCCTTGAAGAGTTCCACTTCATTGCTAGCCCCTTCAAAGCCACAGATATGAAGGATATTGATCCCGCCCGCTTCATTAGCCGCTTCTAGGACAGCGATACTGCTCGGCTCAATGAACTTGCGGTATTCTTCCTCTGTCACGCGCTCATCTTGAACCTGCTGGGTTGAGAAGTAAATGCCTTCCACTCCTGCTTCTTGGATCAAGCGGCGACTAAGAATGGCGATATCTCCTGCGATCACATCAAGGATATGGGCCAAGGTTTCTGGATCTTCCTTGAGAAAGGTCGCAATCACTTGGTCTCCACGGGATTGATCCGTCCGGAACCAGCGTTTCAAATAAGAAATGGGTGAGAAGATATTGTAGAATGAAGCAATCTCCTCATGGAAATGGGAACGAATTTCCTTGACCACTTCAATTTGTTTTTCAATCCAAGGATGATGCTCCCCAATCGGTTGAATGTCCTTCAATTCTTGGATCGATGTGATTTCTCTCGAATAAAGGGCACTCGGATAGCGGAAGAAGCCATCGCTCATAATCTTGACAAAATCAGGGGATATTTCTTCAACATAGTGTTGGTGTCCTTTAATACTTTTTTCAAGTACGACTGGATTGTCGAGACCCAATTCTTTTTCTTCTTGAGTCACATAATGGAGCCAAAATCCTACAGGGATTCGCTCAACTTTTTCACCTCGAATGGCACGAAGCACCAACTCTTTTTTACTCATACTGTGAAACCTCCTCAATATCTTCTCCAAAAGGAAGACTGACTGACCGCTTCCTTTCTGAAATTTGTAACCATGATATCACCTCAAAAAGTAGCTGACTAATATATTTTCCCTATCAAGGCCTTAAAATTTCTTTATTGAGGCAGGTATCAAAAAAAGCGCAAGTCCTTGAAAATAAAGCCTTGCGCGCATTCTTATCTATTATTTTATTTTTGAAGAAAGGGACCTACTTTGAAAATTACTTGACCCCGTTATAAGAATCAACTATACCTCTCCTTTTCATTCATTC
>BNJT01001390.1_pt1 | contig 47131 bp, 60 predicted proteins | sample 8540491 | NCBI WGS metagenome assembly BNJT01 (sample SAMD00202455, study PRJDB9452) | human saliva metagenome | host: Homo sapiens | reverse complement strand
CCGCGTCTCAGCATTAAAAAGCAAAATGAGTTGGTTCTGACTCTCCTTGACCCTAACCAGAAATCACCAGCTGTCGCTGTTCGTGGCTCTGCAAAACTCACTGCTTGAGGTATCTCAAAGGCTATTTTATAACCCAAAGGAGCTAAGGTTTTCTGATAAAATAGCTTGCTAGCTTCCAAATCCTTTACTTTAATCTCAAAATGATCAATCATCCTTACTTCTCATGAAATCCTTGAGGCGTTGAACCGCTTCTTTTAGTGTATCCATGTCAGTCGCATAGCTGAGGGTGACATTTTCTGGCACTCAAACCCGTCTCCTGTCACCAACGCAACTCCTACTTCTTCTAAAAATCGCTGTAGTAAAGGCCGTCACATCGGTATAACCTTTCATTTCCATCGCTTTTTGACATTTGGGAAGAGGTAGAAGGCTCCCTGAGGTTTGACGACTTCAAAGCCAGGCACTTGAGCCAGCAAAGGATAGATAGTATTCAGGCGTTCTTCAAAGGCCAATCTCATATTTTTCAACCGTATCCTGACTGCCCGTCAAAGGCTTCAATGGCTGCATATTGCGCCACCGCTGTCGGATTAGAAGTCGTTTGCCCTGCAACCTTGCTCATGGCTGAGATAATTTCAGGCTCACCTACAGCATAGCCAATCCGCCAGCCCGTCATAGAGTAGCTCTTGGAAACACCATTGATGACGACTGTTTGCTTGCGAATTTCCTCTGACAGACTAGGAAATCGGCGTGAATTTATTGCCGTTATAGACCAAGCGCCATAAATATCATCGGCTAAGATCAAGATATCATGCTCAACAGCCCAATTTCTGATAGCCAGCAGCTCCTCTGCTGTATAAATCATACCAGTCGGATTGGATGGCGAGTTCAGAACCAAGACCTTGGTCCTCTCAGTGCGGACAGATTCCAGCTGGGCAACCGTCACCATAAAGTTATTTTCCTCTGTCGCTTGAGCAAAAACAGGCTTTCCTTCAGCCATCAAGATCTGATCGGCATAGCTAACCCAATAAGGCGTCGGAATGATGACTTCATCCCCTGGATCAATCACACTCATAAAGAAGGTGTAGAGGGAGAACTCTAGCACCCGTTGCCACTATCACTTGATTAGACTGAATCTCATAGCCATAGTACTTGGCGAAATAGTCTACAACCGCTGCTTTTAGCTCAGGCAGACCACTCTGTTTCACCGTATAAAAGCTAGCTCTGCCATCTTCAATCGCTGCCATCGCTGCTTGCTGGATATTCTTAGGTGTCGGAAAATCTGGTTCTCCCAAGGTCAAAAGAAAGGATATCCCTACCTTCAGCCTTTTTAAAGCTTTGGCTCTAGCTGCCGCTGCCAAGGTCACGCTTTCTTCCATATTTAAAACACGATTGGATAATTTCATAGCCCTCCTTGCTGAGCAATGTCTTGCTTTCAAATCCGATATTGTAATAAATTACACAGACTTAATTTCCCAAACAGGCTGACCGTCTAAATAACCAAAAGTAGTCTTATCAATAGAGGTCGCTCCATTTTCCTTGGCCAGCTGCTCTGCCTCTGCCTGACTCATCCCATCTTGCAAGCGATAGACATGGATCTTGTTTGAATTTCTTGGAAATCAGAACAGCTTCTTCCTCTTTTTACTATTTGTCCCAATCAAGCTATAGTAGGACTCTTTGCCATTGTAAATCGAAAAGCTCGTCAGACTTTTCCAAATCTGCATATTTCTTAGCGATTTTTGAGAACCTTCCTTGGCTGACTACCAAGGCTCGATAGCAAGGTGCAATATCGTAAAAAATGAAAAAACAAGCGCCGTGAGGACGAGGAAAAGCCCGATGGCATAGTGCCTTATAGGAAATTTAGCCCTTTCTTTAATTTTAGGTTTCACTGAATCATTATACTACAAAATAGCCTGATTTTTCTAGGACTTTTATTACATTTGCATTTATTACTACTTATTGTTAAAATGTTCATGAAAAATAACTGAAAACCTAGACAAGGATACTCTACTTGACCTTAAGACAATTATCGTTCTCCATAAGGCGGAGCGCACCATTCGTAATCTCGAAGCTCAAATTTTTAAAAAACACAATTTGACGCCAACCCAATTTTCCGTTTTGGAAACCTTATATAGTAAAGGAGAACTGCGGATTCAAGATTTGATTGATAGCATGCTGGCTACATCGGGAAATATGACGGTCGTTATCAAAAACATGGAAAAGAGATGGCTGGATAAGTCGTAGCTGCGATCCCAATGACCGCCGCTCCTTCCTCATCCAACTAACCGACCAAGGCCAGAAAAAGATCGAGACTGTCTTGCCAGAGCACATCGCCAATATCAGCCATATGACTACTCTCCTATCCCAAAAAGACAAGGAAGATTTAGTGCGGATTCTAAAAACTTTCAAAAAGCTAAGCTAAATTATTGCTAATTAGTGACAATTGTTGTAACATGGATAGTAACAAGAGGGACACCTCTTAAATAAAAGATAAAATGGAGGACACATTTATGTCTAAAGTACTATTTATTGTTGGCTCACTTCGTCAAGGTTCATTCAATCATCAGTTGGCAGCACAAGCAGAAAAAGCTCTAGCTGGTAAAGCTGAGGTTTCCTATCTGGACTACAAGGATGTACCATTCTTCAACCAAGACCTCGAAAGTCCAGCTCCAGCTGCTGTTGCCAAGGTTCGTGAAGAAATCCTTGCAGCTGATGCTATCTGGATCTTCTCACCTGTCTACAACTGGGCCATCCCAGGTGTGGTGAAAAACTTGCTCGACTGGACTTCACGCGCACTTGATTTGTCAGACCCAAGCGGCCCTTCTGCCCTGAATGCCAAAGTGGTGACTGTTTCATCTGTTGCTAACGGCACTTCACCTGACGAGGTCTTCAAGCACTACCGTAGCCTCCTTCCATTTATTCGCATGAATGTGGTTGACCAATTTACTGGTGTCGGTATCAATCCAGAAGCTTGGGGAACTGGTCAATTAGTCCTTGCAGAAGACAAGCTTGCTGAGCTATCTGCCCAAGCAGATGCCCTCCTAGCAGCTATCAACTAAGATAAAATACATGAAGCAAAATTTCTCAGAAAGACTGCTCCATGTTTTTCTTATTTTAAAATGATGGCTGCGACGATTGGACTGACTATTACATACATGATCCCTGTCACTCCGATTTGCAAGACCTGCCATAGCTCAGCAACATGTCCATATTTGAAAGCCGTTCCGGTACCAACTGCATGCCCCGTGCCACCTAAAGCTAGACCAACTGCTACTGGATCCTTAAATTTTTAGCAGTTTAAGAATAGTCGGTCCCATGACACTTGTCAAAATACCTGTCGCCACAACAACCACCAGGTGACAGTTGTCAAGCCCTACATTTTATCAGTAATACCCACTGCCATCGCTGTTGTGACAGATTTTGGGAATAGGGAAATCGCTAAAAAAAGTCCATCCCAAAAGAATTTTGCAAGCAGAGCCGTGAAAGTCGTATTAACCACTACAGCCACAAAGGTTCCTAGCAGAATACTGCGAGCGTGGTGTTTCATCAGGTGGAAGGTCTTATAAAGCGGAATTCCTAAAGCAACCGTAGACGGTACGATTAAATTGTTCAAATAAGCCCCACCGACATAGTAGTCCTTATAAGAAATTCCCGTTAATTTCAAGAAAACAATGACCAAAATCGCTGCTAAAAGGAGAGGCGTTGTCAAAGGATGAGGAAATCTACGGAAAATCAGCATTCCAATGGGTGGGCCAAAATGGACAAAGGCGAGTCCAAATAGCGGGTTACTCCATAGATTAGACATGATCCATCCTCCTTCCTCATAATCACCTTCAAAATGCTGCTTGATGAACTGTACGACAAGGGCAATGACGACCACATTTAAGACAATAGCTCCAAGGATAATCAAGATAATCGGCAGCAGATAAGGGGCAATCACATGAAATTTATCCATAATACCAACCGCTGGAGGCAGAAAAAGAATGGTCATATTGGCCAACAGAAAGTTACCGACCATACTGACATGGCGGAGCCGCAATAACTTAAACTGCAAAGCAAGAAATAGCAAAAGATTAAGCCGATAATACTACCTGGAATGGGAAGATGGAAGACACTTGATATCCCCTCTCAATGATGGAAATTGAGAAAATAATCATCAACTGGACATATAACTTCATGCAGAACCTCCGAAACTTTCTATGTACAGTTTACTCCTTTTTCAGAAAAATTTCAAGGTTTTTCTCAAATAAAAAAGATGGAAACGAATCCATCTGATTTCTTACATAATATCCTTACTTCTATATTCTGCGGGTCTAGCATTAAACAAAGTGATTGTCGTTCTTCGTCCCGCCATCAAAAAAGCGCCCTAAGGCGCTTCTTGAAATACAACGGAAGACATGGGATTCGAACCCACGCACGCTTTTACACGCCTACTGCGTTTCCAACACAGCCTCTTAAGCCTCTTGAGTAATCTTCCATACAAGAGAAAGACTTGCTTTCTCAAAACTTTATCCATTATACCACATTGCAGCTCCAGCCGCTATACTTTCCGTTATATTTTTTCGAAATTTCTATTAATTCCCAAACCTGTTGATTAATACTATGGAGCTCAGTAGTAGCTAATCGTGATATTTCCAGTTTGTAAGGTCGAGGATCGCCTTCTTCTTTTTTCTTAGAAGAAATATTATAATCAAGAGCAGAGGCATCCCCCATAAAGGAAACACGATCATCGTAAGTCTCAAAACTAAACTGATGCCTGATTTCCCGTAGTTGACTATGATCGTCCCCTTCTTTTCTAGGCGATACCAGATACGCTGGTTTAAAATAGATTGGTACTCATATTCATTTGGATACAAGAAGTCAAAATATTGTTTCCATTCAGGATCCACCAAGGTAGCTGAACTATATTGATATTTCGAAAACTGCTCCATTACCTGAGCAATAATCGGCATGTGCCGCCTCTATCTTTCAAATAGTAATAAAATTCTATATGACCATCTGTGATGACTACTCCGACATAGATAGCCGCAATGCGCTTCATCGCTTCTGAAAGACGATCTTCGATGAGGTTCAAATTAGAAAATTCGTCATAATCTGGAAAACCTGTCTCTGGATCAACCTTCAAAATAGCAATTCTCAAACGTAGGGCATAAGTATAGGATGGATAGGGAGCGATAGAATTCAACGCTAAATTTAGACGGATACTAGCCATTCGGTCATCAATAAGGGTCGAAAAAGAGCCCCATTCATTCGGAAGATTCTCTAAATCAACAGAAACTTCCTCAATGGGTAGATGACTATCTTGACTCTTCCCTAGATTTTTCCAAAAACTCATATCATCAAAAACCCTCATTTACATATCCCTATGGAGCCGGTGGGAGTCGAACCCACGTCCAAACACCTGCCAACACATTTGTCTACGACCATAGGCCATGTCTTCATTTAACTCAGCTTTGACACATGGCTCAAGCCCAAACTAAGCGAGTCTATCAATCTCTTGTAAAATCCCTAGACTTGATTTTACCGTAGCTTGCTCATAATAAGACCGGTCATCAGACACAAGCAATCCGAATCAGGTCACGCTGGCTGGTTTTTAGGCAGCTAAAGCGTAAGAATTGTTATTTTTTTGCAGTTATATTTAACTGGCGTTTTACATCCGCTAGATGAGTCGCAAAATGTGCCGCATAATGCCTGTCGAATCCGTAACGACCCCAAGACAAGTAACTATTATACCAAAATAATGTCCTAATTGCAAAAATCAAGATAAAATTACTCAAAACATGCTAAAATTCCCTTGATATAAGGCACCAAGGGAATTTGACTACATATGATCTTTCACTGCAACTGCTACCATTTTTAGCCTTGGCTCTTGGCTGTCCTGCTACCGACATCTCCATCACTATTATAGCTTTCCTTGCTCCCAACTCCTCAAGCCGCGAAGTGACGATGATTTCCTGATCAATAGGCGTCGGGCTCTGGTAATCAACTTCTAAGCGGGCTGTGATAAAGCGTCCAATGACTGTATCTCGGGTCAAGTCTAAGCCTTTTTCTTGATGGGCAAACCAAGCTGCTGAAGCCGTTCCATGGCAATCAAAAATCATAGCAATCATGCCACCAAAAAGATTGGCTGGCACACCACCAGTAGTAGTGAGATTCTGGTCGTATTCTAGTAATACATTCCTTCCCATCTAAGTTAGGATAAGTCTTTAAATGTAGGCCTAGCTCATTTTTCGGGCCACAACCCCAGCAATGTTGAAATCGGTCGCCATATGTATCTTGAATCACCAATCTTTCTTGTTTCTAAAGTCATAGCAGTTCCTTTCAAAAATCAGATTGTAAGCGTTTTTGATTAGTATATCAACCTTTGGGGCAATAGTAAATAGAAAACGGAACCAATATCTTTTTAATGGTTGCTATAATCTGATTTTATAAGTTTTTCTACCTCTTTCTTAAATTAAAAATACTCATTTTTCAGCCTTAATAGCCTTTCTAAAGCATAGAAAAACCAAGAAGGCCTCGATCTGGCTTCTTGGTTTCATAAAATCTTATAAATTTCTCTATTAGAATAGTTCCTGAATCGGTTCAAAAATAATCCGTTCAATGTCAGACAAGTAAATGAGAGCTGTTGTTGCTTGTTAAAGAAGGCTGATAATAAATCATTACCTTGGATTTTATCTCCAAAACTCTGCATTTTTCCTGAATGTCTGGAGTCGGCATTTGACCTGTTTGAGCCAGCTGTTGCAACTCCTGCTGGAAAGCCAGATAATCCGCAAAAATAGCCTTCGCTTCGCTATCAGCATCCACTGCTTTCTTACTTTCTGCAACTGCCTTGTACTCAGGCAAATCACGCAGATTTCTGCTCAGTTCATTGGCTAAATCATAAATATTTGACATAGAGTTCTCCAATCTATATTAGTCTTCGGACACTAGGTAATCCGTATTTTCTCTTACTATTTTAGCAGATTTTTCCAAATCATGGTGATTTTTAAAGGTGATTTGCAGAATACCGTTGATATCTTCTCGGTTTTCCTCGTTGATACGAATGTTGACGACTGAAATTCCGCGCAGGAGCTCCAGAATGCCCAAAATCGCATCTTCTTCGTCGGGCACCTCAATAAAGAGAGATCATAGAAGCTGTCCACACCGGCACGCTTATGAATTTCCATTTGCTTACGGCTTTGCCGTCCTCGGTCGAAAAATTCCCAGATAGCTGTCTCGTCCTTTGCCTCAATCGCTGCGGCAACCTTGTCTAACTGGTCTTTAAAATCTTCCAGCCGCTCCAAGATAGCTTGAGGATTTGTCAAGAGGATAGAGGTCCACATCCCCGGCTCACTCTCCGCAATCCGCGTCATATCTCGAAAACCACCGGCTGCAAAAGACTGGGTCAGCTCATGCTCTTGGCTATAAGCTGCCGCTTGCTCCCATAAGGCTGGAGGCTAGGGATATGCGGAAAATGACTGATTTGACTGGTCACTCGATCGTGCTCAGCTACATCCACCTGGATAAAAACGAGCATGAAGACCGCTCAGTAAGTCCTTCATTTCTTCAAGCGTACCAGACTTGGTCAGGCTAGAGGGCGTGAAAATATAATAGGCATTTTCAAAGAGAGTGACATGGGCAGCCTTGGCTCCGGTCTTGTGACTTCCAGCCATCGGATGAGCACCGACAAAGCGGACGGGCTTATCCTGAAGATACTTTTCTGCTGCTGCCACAATCTCAGCCTTGGTTGATCCAGCATCTGAGATGACTATTTTCCTTCAGGTCCAGCTCCGCTAGATCTTTGATAAATGCTATGGTCTGCTTGATGGGCACAGCCAGAATAATCACATCAGCCAATGGAGCAAAGGCGGCAAAATCAGCCGTCACTCGGTCTACCATTCCACGTTCCAAGGCGACTCTGCGCGATTCTTCGCTGCGATTATAGCCAAGAATCTCAATCTCAGGATGAGCGCGCCTGATGCCCAAAGCCAAAGATGCTCCAATCAATCCCAGACCAGCGATATAGACCGTTTTTCTCTCCATACCCTCTCCTTACTTCTAAAAGTTCTTAACAAATTCCCGGTGGCGGGCTACCGCATCCTTTAGTTCTTCCAGATTGTCCGAAGAGAACTTCTCCAGAACTTCGGTAGCTAAAACTGTTTGCCACCACGCTTTCCATGACAACACCCGCCGCTGGCAGAGCCGTAGGATCGCTCCGCTCCACTGTCGCCTTATAAGGCTCGTGGGTCTCAATATCCACGCTCATCAGTGGCTTGTATAGAGTGGGAATGGGCTTCATAACACCGCGCACCACGATTGGCTGACCATTGGTCATCCCCCCCTCAAAGCCGCCTAGATTATTAGTCCTGCGAGTGAAGCCATCTTCCTCAGACCAAAGGATTTCATCCATGACTTGACTGCCCTTGAGACGGCCTGCTTCAAAGCCCACACCAAACTCAACTCCCTTGAAAGCATTGATGGAAACGACTCCCTGAGCAATTTTGGCATCCAGCTTCTTGTCCCATTGGACATAGGAGCCTAGACCGACTGGCACACCTCCAACGATAGTCTCAATGACACCACCGATGGTATCCCCGTCTTTCTTAATCTGGTCAATGTAGGCCTTGATTTCTTCTTCGCGCTCGGGATTGACAATGGAAACCTCTGACTGGGCAGTTCTTTCCTTGATTTCGCTACAGTCAGGTCATTCGGCACATCAATATCAATGCCGCCGAAGGTTACGATATGACTAGCCACCTCCACACCGATTTCTTCCAGCAAACGCTTGGCTACTGCTCCAACTGCCACACGCATGGTCGTTTCACGGGCAGAAGAGCGCTCAAGTGAATTTCGCAAATCGTCAAAGCGGTATTTCATACCTCCGACCAAGTCAGCATGGCCAGGGCGTGGTTTGCAATCTTGCGCAGCCCTTTTTCTTTTTCATCCACATCCGCCGCACTCATAATCTCCAGCCACTTCTGATGATCCAGATTTGTGACATTGAGGGTAATCGGGCCTCCCATGGTCAAGCTCATGACGAACCCCGGACGTAATCTCGACTTGGTCGCTTTCAATCTTCATGCGGGCACCACGGCCGTACCCACCCTGACGGCGCTTGAGCTCGGCATTGATATATTCAGCGGTCAGAGGAAGACCAGCCGGCACTCCTCAATAATAGCTGTCAGACGAGGTCCGTGGGATTCTCCTGCTGTTAAGTATCTCATACATTTTCTCCTATTTGTGGGATGGAAAAAGCTGGGCAGTCAGTCTATTTATTATCCAAACTGTCCAATCGTCTTAAACTCCATCTGGCACTTATTTCTTCAGAAATTCTTTTTCATCTCTCCCAGCGGAATCTGGTGAATGCTAGCCGAACCCAGCTCGGGCACTAGTACCAACTTGATAGAATTTCCTCGAGCCTTCTTATCATGGGTCAGTGCCTCGATAGAGAGCAGCCTCATTCCAAGGCTGGTAATCCACCGGCAAAGCCAAACTTCTGACACATACGGATGATGTCTTCTGTGATTCCGGCTGGCATGAGGCCTTTCTTTCAGCGACACTAGAAACCTGTACCATGCCAATCGCTACAGCTTCACCGTGCATAACCTTTCCATAGCTCTGCTGTCGCTTCAATAGCGTGCCCACAGTATGACCGAAATTAAGATAGAGGCGGACGCCATTATCCAGCTCGTCCTCGACCACAATCTTGCGCTTGACATCGCAGGAATGGTAAATAATGCCTCCGCATGCTCCAAAAATCGACTCAGGACTGCCATCCATTTCCGAAAGCTCATCCCAGAGTTCCTTATCCTCAATCAAACCGTACTTGACCACCTCACCCATACCTTCGATCAGTTCCCGCTGGCCCAAGGTATGCAAGACTTCTGGGTCAATCAGAACTCCGTCAGGTTGGGTAAAAGTACCGACCATATTCTTAGCCCAAGGCGTATTGACACCTGTCTTACCACCGATAGAAGAGTCCACTTGGGCTGTCAGACTGGTCGGAATCTGCACAGAAATGAATGCCCCCGCATATAAGTCGAAGCAACAAAGCCTGCCAAATCACCGACAACGCCACCACCTAAGGCTACGATACCATCACTGCGGGTCAGACCAACCTTGACCAAAAACTCATAGACTTTGTTGACCGTCTTTAAGTTCTTGCTGGCTTCACCCTCCAAAAAGTCAAAGACAAAAGTCTCAAATCCAGCCGCTTCCAAGCTCAGCTTGACCTTTTTCCGCATAGAGTCGAGCGACTCGATTGTCCGTGATGATGACCACTTTCTGAGGCTGCTAAAGCTGACTCAGCCAGTTTCAGCCTGAGATAAAGCCCCTTTTCAATTACAATGTCATAGGGATGATGGGGAGATTTACATTCAATTTCATAAGCGCCTCCTTGTTTTTTTCCTGCTCCAACCATAGAGGAGCTGAGTAAGATTGACTATTTATACAGAGCTTCTAGCTGCTGCCAAATTTCCTGACAAGGCATGGGTTGTCCTGTCCAAAGCTCAAAAGCTTCTGCTGCCTGATAAAGCAACATCCCCAGACCATTCACTGCCACTACCTTCTGACTTCGAGCCCACTTTAAGGTGTTTCAAAAGGTTTATAAATCACATCCGCAACTAAAATCTGGCTCGGCAGCTGAACACTTTCTGCTAATGGCAAAGTCTCGCCATCCATACCCACACTTGTTCCATTGACCAGAAGGTCTGATTGGTTAATTTTTCTCCTGCAGGGTAGCCAAGTCTTCTAAGTTCAAAACATGAATCCTACTCTTAGTCTGGCGGCTGATAACTCGCCATCTTGTTGACAGTCTTATCATAGGAAGACTGCCGAGTAAAGACAAAGATTTCTTCTGCCTGATCCAAAGCAGCTTGAGCGATAATAGCTGTCGCGGCTCCTCCAGCACCTAAAATGGTCATTTTTTTGCCCTGAATAGCAAAAGACGGCAAGCTCTTAAAAAATCCCTTGCCATCCGTATTATATCCTATCAATGTACCATTTTTATTCACCACTGTATTCACAGCCCCGATAAGACGGGCACTGGGAGCCAATTCATCAAGATATTGGATGACTTCCTGCTTGTAGGGCATTGACAAATTTATCCCAAAACATATTATACCTTCGGATATTAGCAACGGTCGCTTCTAAATCCTCTGCTTCAATTTCCAAAGCAAGGTAGACACCATTGACAGCAGTCTTCTCAAAGGCAGTATTATGAATAAATGGTGAAACGCTGTGCTTAATCGGCTTAGCAACCACTGCTGCTAGACGAGTATGGCCATCAATTTTTCATTTAAAAATCTCCCGTACAACCTTCATGTTTGCGAGGAAACCTGACCTGGTGCACTTGCTGTTCAACGCTGGCAAAAGACCAGCTGGAACCTGTCAAATCTGCAGCTAAGCGAGAAATCTTTCCGACTTTTCCCATAGAAATCGTTACATACTCTTGCTCAGGATTCAAAAATCTTAAATCCACGAGTGTAGTTCATCAGGTCCAATACATCCTGCTCATTGTGAGCCATAACAGAAACTTTGACCACTTTTTGGTGCCAAACTTGTCAATTCTGGACAAAAATTTCCATCATATTTTCAGGCGTTTCCTCGAAATTATGATAACTGAGAACTAAATTTGGAAACTCGAGCATTTCTTCGAATTTACCTTTATGCGAATAGTATTCAAAAATCAACATAGTCTAGCGAATAAAAATTAGCTACTTCTTTGATAAGAGCAACATATTCATCATCTGACAGATCAATTTCGCCACCTTCTCCGCGACTTCGCAGTGTGAAGAGTAATTACGACCAGCAAATTTCTCGAAAAATAGCAGGAGCAACGTTGAGAATGCTCTCTTTCGGCAAAAAGTCCGAGCGCCATTCGATAATGTCAGCATCATCATAACGACTCACATCAATTGCTTTTAGCCTCTTCTAAACTTCTGGGCATGATTGAAACGACTAATTTCATTTGTCCACCTTAATTGTAAATACCTTGAGGTAGTTACTATTCTCATCTTTCTTATTGTATACAAAGTCTGCTGGTAGACCATATTCCGCCAAATAGCGGTGAGGAACCCCTGCAAATCCTTTTTCAATTTCTTTTTTAAACTTACTTTTAGAGACATTGGCTGCATTGGTCGAAAGAATCAATGTTCCTTTTTGGACTCAAGATTTCCAAGGCCTGAGCCACCAAACGATGGTAATCTTTCGCAACAGAGAAAGTCTGTTTTCTATTGCGAGCAAAAGCTCGGCGGATCAAGGACAATCACATCATACTTCAACTCGTGACGCTTGGCGTATTTGAAATAATCAAAGACGTCCATGACCACGAAACGATGGGGCTCTAAATCCAATCCATTGGCTTCAAAATGCGCTTGGGAAAGCTCGCGGCTACGTTTGGCCAAATCCACCGAAGTTGTTTGACTGGCACCGCCCATGGCAGCTGCCACCGAGAAAGCTGCTGTATAAGAAAACATATTGAGCAGGCTTTTTCCGCTAGCTAAGCCGTCAACCAAACTTCCCCTCACCTCGTGCTGGTCCAGAAAAATCCCAGTCATCAGGCCATCATTCATGAAGACTTGATAGCGCACGCCATTCTCCAAAACCGTAAAATAGGCTGGCGCTTCTGCTCCGTAGAGGTGGGCAGACTCATAGTCCAAGCCCTTGAAGCGAATCTTCTCGTAAGCTCCAACGACCTCAGGAAAGACCTGCTGGAAAGCAGCCACTATCTGATCCTCGATTGAAAAACAAAGGAATTGTACCAAGAGAAAACGGCATATTTCTCATAGATATCAACCGTAAAACCACCAAAAACCGTCACCTTCTTGGTTAAAGAGGCGATAGGCTGTCGTATCCTCCGCATGACGGTAATAAAAACGCTTGTCTTTAGCTTTTTCAAACAAATGCTGAAAGAAAGCTGAGTTCAGCTCTCACTCTTAGCATAGGAAATCAGCCAGCCAAGTCCCTTATTTTGTAAGGAGAGATAAGCCGTTCCCAAGAACTTCCCCTGCTGACTATGCAATTCCACACATTGGTCGGTGAATGAAAGAGTTGGAAAATCATTCTTTATCTAGAACTAAAATTCCTTTTTCAACTTTTCTCTGTCTGTTTATTAACAGTAAGTTTCTTCATAAGCATTATTATACCTCAAATATTGTGAAAAATTCTCAAAAGCATATTTATTATTTTCACATAATACTTGTTTTAGTAGAAGAAATTTCCAACATTTTATATATTAAATATTTATTTTATTAGGCGGGCTTTCAGCAAGCTTCCTCTACTACCACTTTCCACTATCTATCATGAAACAAACCCTGTCTAATCTTAGGTATGTTTTGCGAACAATCTTGAAGATATGAAATAATTGCACTTATTTAAATTACTTTACAAATAAAATAAACTAAGCACTAAATCACCTCAATTTTTCCTCAACTTGAAAAATTGTGATATACTTAGAAGAAGAGAATTTTTAGGAAATAAGACAAGGAAGTATCTTTCTGTGAAAAATAACCAAGAATTTACTCAATTTTATGAGTACAAGGCTCTGGTTTCGTCTTGAGCTTGCTCACGATTTATTGGTTAAAAACCATGTGGGCTTATACTGTTGATTTTAATTTAGATATTCAAGGAGCCTATCAAATTTTTCTGGCTCTGATTAACCCTTTTCCCAATTGGACTTTTACTGATTGGGCTCGCTCTTTATATCAAGCCGACTAAACTTTTTTATTGTGTCAGCACAGCTATCTACATCATGCTCTTTGTCTGGTTGGTCTCAAACTCCATCTATTACCGTGAGTTTACCGACTTTGTGACAGTCAATACCATGTTGGCCTCTAGCAAGGTGTCTGCAGGTCTCGGAGCAGCAGCCATGGAGCTCTTCCGCCCTTGGGATGCTATCTATATCATTGATTTTCCAATTCTGGGCTGGCTTTTTTATAAAAAGTATATCCACTTGGATCATCGTAGGTTTAATTTCCGCGCCAGCTTTGCTGTAACGTCCCTATCAGCGATGCTCTTTTCGGCCAATCTTTTCTTAGCAGAAATTGATCGTCCTGAGCTCCTGACACGCGGATTTTCAAATTATTATGTCGTTCGCGCCCTTGGTCTTCCCGCCTTTCTCGGCTACAGTGCTAATCAAACCTATGCTGCTAATAAAGAGCGTCTCCAAAGCCTCTGCCAAGGATTTAGAACCCGTTCAACAATATATCCAATCCCACTATGCCGAGCCGAACTCTGAATACTACGGCATTGCCAAAGGTCGCAATGTTATCTATGTCCATCTAGAGAGCTTCCAGCAGTTTCTGATTGATTATAAACTGCAGATGGGGGGCAAGGAATATGAAGTTACGCCTTTCCTCAACTCCCTTTACCACTCCAACTCAACGTTAGCTTTTTCAAATATCTTTAACCAGGTCAAGGCTGGAAAGACTTCTGATGCGGAGACCATGATTGAAACAGGTCTCTTTGGTCTCAACCAAGGCTCCTTCATGGTAAACTACGGCGGTACCAATACCCAACAGGCAGCACCTTTTATCCTATCGAAAAATGGAGATTATACATCTGCTGTTTTCCATGGAAATACAGGTAGTTTCTGGAACCGCAACACAGCCTACAAGCAATGGGGTTATAATTATTTCTTCGATGCGTCATACTTTACCAAGCAAGACGAGACCAACTCCTTCCAGTATGGCTTGAACGATAAAATTATGTTCAAAGATTCCATCAAATATCTGGAACATTTTGCAGCAGCCTTTCTATACGAAATACATCACCGTCTCTAATCACTATCCTTATACTACCAGCTTGATTGGCGATGAGATTGGTTTCCACTGGCAGATACCAAAGATGAAACCATCAATGGCTATTTTGCAACAGCAACTACCTCGACTCAGCTGTCAAAGCCTTCTTTGACTACCTGAAAGAAGCTGGACTCTATGAAAAATTCAATCATCGTCCTTTACGGCGACCACTATGGAATTTCCAATTCCCTCGTAATCCAGCTCTGGCACCTTTGATCAATAAAAACTCTGAGACATGGTCTAGTTACGACAACGCCATGTTGCAGAGAGTGCCATACATGGTCGTGATACCTGGAATGGAAAAGGGAAAAATCATCGATACCTTTGGCGGACAAATCGATATGTTGCCAACCTTGGAGCATTTATTGGGGATTGACTCCAAAAATTACCTCCAAGTCGGGCAAGACCTCCTCTCACCTCAGCACCAGCAAATCGTGGCCTTCCGCTCAACCAATAACTTTGTAACACCAAAATACACAAGTTATAGCGGCCGCATTTACAACACACAAACTGGTGAGGAGATCACTCTGCCAGACGAGTCAACAACAGCTGAACTAGAAGCTATCCGAACAGCCGCAAATACACAGCTGAAGATGAGCGATGCTATTCAGACAGGGGACCTATTCCGCTTTTACACGGGCACTAACCTAGGAAAAGTCAATCCTGATGATTACAACTACATCAACTCGTTGAAAGCCCTCAAGGCCATTGAGAAAGAAAAAGGTGATCAATCAACCAGTCTTTATTCAAAACGTGGCGGTGTATCTTCTGTGGATCTCTTTAATTCACCAGGGTTATCGAGTACTTCACCCCGAACAATTTCACTCTAGCACTAGCAGCGAAGAGGGAACTAGCGGAGAGTCCTCCAGCTCTTCTAGCTCCTCCAGTTCAAGTGCCAGTCCCTAATCTATGAGGTTACTCAACTCTTCCTAAAACATTGAAAAATGTTTTAGGAAGAGTTTTTATTTTTGAAGCACAAAAAAGATTGAAAACGTGAGCCACAAAGCCTGTCTTCAATCTTTTTCTTATTTTTATTCATACTATGCAATCACTTCAAAAACGGAAGCGGTCAGATTCTCCACATAGAAGGGTCTCTTATGACGACTATTTCCAACCAATAAACGTAGATGATCCGCATTCTCAGGGTAATAGGGCAGGCCACTCGCATTAAAAATGATTTCATAATGTTTTTCATCTTTAATCTCAAAAATGACGATACCACTGCCGGCAAAGGCTTCTCTTACAAAGACATGTTTGTAAATCTCTTCATAGGTTTGATAAGAAAATTCCTTCTGACTTGTCTTTAAGTGAATGATCTGTTTGATATAGTCAATACTCTCCTGATGTTGGCTGATCAGTTCCCAATTCACTTGGTTGACAGCATCGGGAGCATTGTAGCTATTCATTGCTCTGTCACGGTCGCTAGGGAGGACTTGGCCCTCTTCGCCTGTTCCTACTAGTTTTGTGCGGAAAAATTCTTGGCCCAATTCCATGAATGCCATCCCTGCATAAGCAAGTTCATAGCTGTTGCCAGCTCAATTCTTTTGGTCCGAGTGACCTCATCATCTTCTGGGTGCAAGTCAACCAGCAAGTCATGCAGATTGAAATTATCATGCGCCTCCACATAATTAAGAACTTGGCTCGGTGTCAAATAGGAGCACAACTCACTACTACCCAAAATGGCTTTGGCTATAATATCTTCAGTCGCTTGTCCGCTCACATAACCAGCTTTCAGACCACCGTAGACTTCAGCACCCTTTATCGCATCGCGCTGAGTATCATTAGAAAAAGCCAATTCGTGGCAGTTGATAAGCATTGTCTTTCTTAGCCTTGTCCTCTGGCATCAGGCCTGTTCCCATATCCCAACCTTCACCATAAAGCAAAAATCCGTGGATCAATTTTATCCATTTCTTCTCGTGATGATATTCATGGTGGTGACATCATGGATTCCCATCAGATCAAAACGGAAGCCATCCACATTGAATTCTTCTACCCAGTAGCGAAGTGAATCAATCATGAATTTGCGGAACATTTCATGCTCACTGGCTGTCTCGCTGCCGACTCCGGTACCATTTTGGAAAAGAACCGTTGGGATTCATCCGGTAGTAATAATCGGGAACCGTTGACTGAAAGGCTGAGTCAAAGGTCGAATAAATATGATTGTAAAAACCACATCCAAGGTCACAGAAATCCCTGCATCGTGGTAAGCCTGAATCATGGTTTTCAAATCTCTGATGGCCTGACCTGGATCATCCGGATTAGAAGAAAAACTGGTTTCTGGTGCATTGTAGTTCTGTGGATCATAGCCCCAGTTATAAGTAACTTGGCCATTTTCGTCATAGTCCTTGTGTCGGTCAGAAACCGGCTGGAGCTGCACGACATTGATACCTAGATTACGAATGTAATCAAAAGTAGTCTGGTCTCCCTGACTATTTCTAGTGCCACGTTGACAAGCACCTAAAAAAGTCCCTCGCAAATGCTCTGCGACACCTGAACTAGGCGATTTGCTAATATCGCGGATATGCATCTCATAGATGACCGCCTGATTCGGATTATCTAAACGCCAAGTTGCCTCCTCGCCTTGACATACCTTAAAACCAGCAACAGTCTTGTCCTGTTCAGCAACAATAGCTGAGTGCTTGCCATCAGGACTGGTGGCGATTGTATAAGGATCGCGCGTCAAAAATTCTGGTTTTCAAAATGAACATGATACTGGTAGGCCTTGCCAGCTAAATCTTCTGGCACTTCTACTGACCAAACTCCGATTGTATGCATGATCGTGCGAATAAATTTCTCGCCCCTTTTCCATAGGGAATTCTTTATAAACGGCTGCTTGATTATCGGAAGTTTTATAAACTACCAATTCAACTTTTTGGCTGTCGAGCCCAAACTTTAAATTCATTTACTTGCCTCTGCAGACGGTGCCCAAGCCAACCTTGGTAGCCCCAGCATTCATCAAAATAATCCGACCGCATAGCCATCATCGAAATTATGGGGGCGTCGCCGCGAATATTGGTGGCTCGTCGTCGCCGCTTGCAAGGGAATAGTAGACCTGATGATCGCCTTCAATCAACCAAACCTCTGTGAGCAAATGTACTGGCAATAAGTCAATGTGGTAGTCGCAAGATTGGCTGGACCAGTCTGAACGCTTGACAATCACATGAGCCTGACTAAGAGGCTCCCAACTTTTTAAAAAGATAGTTCTCCTGGATACCAAAATAATCTAGTTTAGAAAAAGGTGCTTCTTTTCCCCACTGATCTGTCTGCCACTGCCACAAATCATAAGAAAAGTAATCTCCCTTAGGATTGTGGTAATGGACAATGACTTTATAGTCTAGCATTTTCATTTATCTCTTCATTCTAATTTTTCTAAGGAAAGAGCGCTCTCATCGATTTCATCTATATTGGCGAAAAACTCCAGATGATTGTGCAAAACTTCCAATTCTACTGGTGTATCTCCTCCGTACTCACCGTCCAGATTCAACATAAAGGGAGCTTTTTATCTAATACTTCTAGTTTCAATTTGCTGGTTTTCAGATATTCAACATTAGCATCCGTCACATGTTGGCCACCATTAATTGCCTGTATGATGAGACTAAGCATATCAAACAATCTTGGTCGTTTTTACAAGAATCAAGGTAAAAATTTCCATCGTCCAGTTTTTGTATCTGGCGCTAGTTTTTCAAAGCCTCCGATAGAATTAGTCAAGGCTGCAAAAACAAGCGAAATCTTGCCCTCAAAACACACCATGGTCATGCTCAATCCGTACCTTGCGGGATTTGGAGCGCGGCAGCATCTTGGCCCCTTCGGCTACATAAGCCAGATAGCCTAGACGGGTCTTGACTTCACTAGGGACGCTATAAGTCAGCTCTGTCAGCGTGCCCGCCGCCGCAATGTTGATAAAGTATTTGCTGCTATAAGCCCGGCCGATATCCATCTGAATCGTCTGGTTTTTTTCGATAATTCGAGCCGCAGCCACCGGATCTCCCATGGGAATTTTCAAAGCACGCGCATAATCATTGGTTGTACCAGTTGGGATGAAAGCCAGCTTGGGGCGCACATCTAAGCCTGCAACCCCGTTCACTACTTCATTGATAGTCCCATCTCCACCAGCTGCTATAACTAAATCAAAACCTGCTCTTGCTGCTCTTTCAGCTTCTCGCTGAGCAGAGAAAGGCTCTGGAGTCGTCTGGTAGGCACTGGTCTCCTAGCCAACATCTTCCAAAGACATCCAAGACTTCGGCAATATTTTTGATAATTTCCTGCCCAGAAGTTGGGTTATAAATCAATCTTGCTTTTTATTTTATTTTCCATACTCAGCCTCACAAGCTATCTAGCCAGTCCTCGTCTCGAATCTCGATCCCAAGTTCTTGAGCTTTGGTCAATTTGCTGCCGGCATCGCTACCTGCCACCACCAAATCTGTCTTTTTAGACACACTTCCAGCAACATTTGCGCCCAAGCTCAGCAATTTTCTCTTAGCTTGATTCCGTGTTAATTTTTGTAATTTTCCGGTCAATACGACTGTTTTGCTAGCGAGAGCAGCATCGGCTGCCACTTTCTCCCCTAGATAGTCTAGGTTGACGCCAGCTTCTTGTAATTCTTGCAGCAGAAGCGACTGCCTTCCTGCTCAAAGTAAGAATGCAGACTCTGAGCGATAACTGTCCCTAAGCTGTCAATGGAAGATATTTCCTCTTGACTGGCCTGTGACAACTTGATCATATCGTGGAATTTCTCCATCAAAAATCCGACTAGCCTTTAGCTTCCCACGTGACGGATTCCCAGACCAAAGAGCAATTTCTCTGCTGAGTTTTTCCTTGGAAGCTTGAATGGCATTATACAATTTATTCGCTGATTTTTCCTTAAAAGCCGTCCAAGGTCAGCAAATCTTCTACAGAAAGTCGATAAATTCCAGCCACATCCTTGACCAAGGCCTTATCAAAGACCTTTTCGACTACTGCTGGACCAAGGCCAGTAATATTCATGGCATCTCGGCTGGCAAAGTGGATCAAGCCTTCCTTGATCTGAGCTGGACAGAGCGGGTTGATACAGCGCAAAGCCACTTCGTCCTCGAAATGCACCAGCTCACTCTACAGCTCGGACAATGACTTGGTATTTCCAAAGCCTCTTCTGAGACCCGCTTAGCCTCTACCACGCGCAAGACAGCAGGAATAATATCTCCCGCCTTATAAACGATAACGGTGTCTTTCTGACGAATATCCTTCTCTGCAATATAGTCCACATTGTGCAAAAGTTGCTCGGCTAACTGTCGTTCCCGCTAGCTGAACTGGCGTCAGATTGGCTGTCAGAGTCACAACTCCTGTCCGACCGACTGTCCAGTCAACAGATAGAAGCTGGGCTTCCTTTTTCCTCAGCTGGAAACTTATAGGCAATGGCCCACTTGGGAGCCTTTGACAGTAAAACCAAGCTCCTCTTGCACCGCCAAGTCATTGACCTTGATGACAATACCGTCAATCTCATAAGGCAGACTGTCCCGCTCCTGAGCGATCTTTTCGATAAACTCCCCAAACGGCATCGATAGAATTTGCTAGAAAATGAATCGGATTAACTGAAAAGTCCAAAGACGCTAGCTTGTTTAAAAACGGCTTCCTGGCTGCCAGCCTGAGTCGGACTAGCTTTGGTAGAGGAAGGTTGCTAGATTGCGCTTGGCCACAACTGCTGTGTCCAACTGCCGCAAGGTTCCTGCTGCCGCATTTCGAGGATTGGCGAAACTCAGGCTCACCATTCTCCTGCCGCAGCTGATTGACCGCATCAAAGGAAGCCTTGGGCATGTAGCACTCTCCGCGAACCGTAATATCCAGCGGCTCTTTCAAGGTCAGAGGAATATCCTTGACTCGCTTGAGGTTTTCAGTGATATTTTCACCAACAGAGCCATCCCCCCGAGTCGCCCCTGCTACCAAGATTCCCTTTTCATAGGTCAGGGAAATAGAGGCCCATCAATCTTGAGCTCACAAATATAGAAACCTGAGGAAATTCCTTGCGGATTCGCTGGTCAAAAGCCATTAATTCTTCACGTGAAAAAGCATCCTGCAAACTAAAGAGAGGATACTGGTGTGGATATTTTTCAAATCCTTCTAAAATCTTCCCACCCACCCGATGGGTCGGGCTATCAGGTAGGGATATCAATTGGGTACTTTTCTTCTAACTCCACTAACTCACGATAGAGTCTGTCATACTCGCTGTCCGATACACTTGGCCTGTCTGCCGTATAATACTCATGAGCGTATCGGTTAAGCAATTTGACTAATTCTGACATTCTTTTCTATACTTCTATTTTTATCACAAATACACAAAATCTTCCTCTATTTGTCCCGAATTCTCACTAAAAAGAGGACAGAAAAAGAGCGAAATTCCGCTCTCTGCTGTCTTATTTTGTCAAATCAATCCTTTTTCGCAATCTGGTTAATAATGATAGCTCCAGCAATCAAGGAAGCAAACTCACCAATGGCTGTTGTGAACCAAGTCAGGAAGAATGGCAAGCCCTGTAAGAAATACAACTCTGCCGCAATCGTCACCATCGAAATAGAGAAGAAAATAGCAAAATAGAAATGATCCAAACGAAGCAAATCTTTGATCAGGTATTGATTCTTATAGCGACTGAAAAGGTAGACACCTAATGATAGGAAGACTAGAGTTGACCAACCACCGACAAAGACATCAATGATTCCAAAGCTATAGAGATTGGCAATCATACAGCCAATAGTCACCCCCAGAATGTATTTACGATTGTAAAAGGCCATAAAGTTCATCATTTCAGAAATTCTGAACTGGTAAGCACCATAGCTGATAGCATTTAAAGGGGGCGTAATCGTAAGGGCTACATAAATAGCAGCAACAATGGCAATCTGAACCAAATCACGAACTGACAAATTTTCTTGTTTCATGTTTTCTCCTTTAGCGCATGAGCGCGTGTAATATGTCTTGGATGAAAGAAGTTAAGCGCCAAGGGTTGCGTCAGACGGGAAAATTATCTCCTTCAAATCGACAACCTCACTAGTATAGCATAAATCCTAGAAATGTGATAGACTATGCTTATGAAAACTTTGATTAAAAAATTCTTCGACAATGAGGTTCTGTCCTATCTTTTCTTTGGTGTGGCAACCACTCTTGTCTCTGTCGTCAGTCGGATGCTCTGCTATGAACTGACAGGAAACGAACTACTGGCTACGATAATCGGTGATATTCTGGGGATTCTCTTTGCCTTTGTGACCAACGATACCATCGTTTTCAAGCAGAAAAGAAAAAGGCTGGCCAGTACGATTGGTCAAATTTTTCACAGCCCGACTGGCAACTATGGCCTTGAACTTGCTGCTCACCTTTATCTTTGTCACTAGCTTCCCGCAGATTATTGGTCAATTCGTCCACAACGATATTAAGATGGTCAACACCATTGAAACTTTGATGGCTCAAGTACTGATTATCGTTCTCAATTACGTCTTTTAGCAAAAATTTTTGTCTTTAAAAATAAGGCAGAATAAGAGTAGAGCAGCTATTTCACCCTATAGAAACAAAAACTGGACCAGATATTTCTGATCCAGATGTTTTTATTTTTAGACTTCAAGCTGGGATTTTCAGCTGTCAGGTGGGTAATATCACCTTTGACACCGAAATATTCCTCAATCAGAGTCTGAAGTTCCGTCATAGCTGCTTGAGCACGCGCGCCTGCTCTCCATTGATGGCTTCGATAACCAAGATGGCATCCTTGGTATCTTCCGTCAGCATGGTCCGCTGGGCTTCTCGCCAGTTAAGGCAACGGCAGACCGCTCCCTCATCATCATAGTAGATGATTTCTTCTGCCAAAGCTGGTGCATCAGTCTCAGATCCCAGTGGGAAAAAGGCTTCACCACCCTTGGCTTTACCTAAATAAAGACCTCCGACAATCTTATCCAAATCCTCACCGCCACATGGAACCGCATAAGACAGCGAGACACTGTTATAGATATCAACCAAAGGATTGATTGGATGAAATTCACGCCCCTGACTGACCCGCTTGAGCAGAGCTTCAATAGAGGATCGTGCTCCTTTCTTGGTCTTAAATTGGCTGAAAAGCCTGCCGCCACTCCTGAATGACATCATTTTGAGTGAAATTCTCATCTGGAATAAAGTCTGCTGCTCGCTTTGCGCCCTTATCCAGCAGGGATTTAAAATAAGGATCCTTACTTTCATCCACTTTTATTATCCAGCCCCTTGACCACTAAGACACTAATCTGCGCTTCTGGAAACAAAGCCCAAAAATTCATTTTCAACTGTAATTTTCATGTTCTACCTCAATAATTTCTTTTTCTGACCTTTTTGACCAGCTCCCAATCCTTGGTAATATTCTCTCGGACGCGAACTAGCAACTTTTCTAACTCTTTTCGCTCAGTTTCTGAAAAATTTTTCCAACGCCACCTGCTCCGAATATTCGTTTTCCGCTAAGATAAGAGGATAGAGGGCCGCCCCTTTCGGTGACAAACCATTCCTTGTTCTTGCGGTTATTGGCAGCTGGCCGCTGTTCCAGTAAACCCTTGCTTTCAAGCTTCTTGACTGAACGAGCCACCGTCGAGCGATCTACCTTGAGCAAATCCGACAGCTCCTCCTGGATAATCCCAGGATTCTCCGCAATCCGCACCAGATAGAGATACTGCCCTCGCGCTAAATCTATGTCACGAAAACTCAATATTAGCGATTGAATCCAAAGCCCGAGCAATGATTCCAATCTCACGTAAAATTGACATACTTCCTCCTTCTGAAGATAGTAGTAATAGATTTTTATTGCAAATGCAATAAAAATATTTATATTTGAAAATTTCCATGAAGAACTAAACTTCCTGATCCAACGACTCTTTGTATCTTTTCGATTCTTTCCCATACCAGTCTTCTATGGAGTAGTCAGATAACTGGCGGTAATCTTCCAAATATTTTTTTGAGATAGTAGCCTTGAAAATTGTTCACACTTAAAAACATACAGAAAGTAAAGGAAGGGGACAAATATTATTGGATTAATGGCTACAAAAAATTGAACGAAAAGGTACCATTTTGCTGAATAAGATCCGAGTTTGGGAAAAAGATACGGAAAATAACTATTAGGAATAGGATAAGCCCTCCGTACCTTTTTGCAAATACAACAAAACGGTCGAGAAAATCTGCTCCTCTATTTGAGTAAGTAGACTCTTGATACAAAATTTCGAGCGTATTCTTCTGAAAATTTTGAAATAGTCTAATAAAGTACAAAATAAAAAGCAACCGTATATAATGCGCCAGATAAAATCATTCCTATTATCGTTCCTGCTCCAGCTATACCTATTACTAGACATTGCAAAAGAAGAAGAAAAAAGTCATAAAACCAACCCCATTTATTAAAGTAATAATAGGATAGGATTGACTGATTTTTATTTTGTTAGATCAATTAAATAGCCAACAAACCCTACAAATCCCAATCCCAATAAAGCACCATTTATGAGACTTACTTTCATAAATAAAAACTGCAAATTTTTGAGAATCAATCCAAATACTAAAAGAAAGATTAAAAATAGGATAAACTGCATTGTAATAAATCCTAAAAGCTTTCCCTCATAACCTTTTTCATTGAAATCCTCAAATGAAGTTTTGATATACTGATCTGTCACTAAGTTCATACTTTCCTCTAACGAGGCATTAAAAATTGTTTGTTTCATGTTTTACCTATTAGACATCTGTATCCTTATCTGCTTTTCCTTCGTCATCAAATCTCAGAATAAGCTCACCACTACGGCTTTCAAAGTGCGATACGAAACGACTTTGGATGCTCGCATTGAGGACAGCTCCGACGATTAGCACCTTGGCAATCAAGATAAACCAAAACATGATAATCACAACCACCACTGAGCCGACAAAACGCACATCTAAAAAGCGATCTAGGTAAGCTTCAATATAAACGGTGAAAAGGTTCATGAGACTATAAATGATAACAAGAACCAAGGTCGCACCTGGTAGGACATAGCGGATTTTTGGGAATCTTCACATTGGGTAAAGAAAAATAAAGCAGAATCAGCGAAAGAAAGAGCATCAGATAAATCGTAGGCTCTGTCAGTGGTCAGCAGCTGCTGGTAGAGGCCACGGTCAAAGTGCCAGAAATTATAAAGAATCTCAACCAGCATTCGACCAAATAGGGTCAAAACGAGCGACAAGCCTAGTAGGACTTGCAAACCTAGACTCATGATAAAAGCAAAGATCCGCTCCCAGATAAGCCCCCGCCCTTGCTTCGTACCATAGCATTTATTAAAAAGCCTTTTGCAAAAAAGTCATACTCTGGGAAAAAGTCCACAGGGCAGACAGGATAGAAATACTCAGCAAACCTGTCGAAGGCTTGGTCAACACATCTCGGACAGCCTTGGCGATCATCAGATACAATGACTCTGGCAGTAGTCTTTCAGCGCAACCAAGAGCTCATCTGGCCGAATCTGAAAATAGGGCGAATATTCGCCGCAATCAATAACAAGGGAAAAATCGAAATCAGAAAATAATAGGCCACAGCAATGCTAGTAATATCTGCCTCCGACGCCTGATAAAAATGGAAAAAGCTCTGAGAAATTCATTTTCTCTTATCTTTTGATGAATCCTGTCACATCTCTCTCCTATTCAAAAAGACTGGGACAAGCCCAGCCTCTATACTTAATAAGTCCCTTCTTCGCCCTGGCTGGTTAGAATCACAGGGACCATCTTTGGTGACAAATTGATGCTCATATTGGCAAGACAGACCGCCATCTAGGGTTTTATGTGCCCAACCGGTCTCAAAGTCCGTGTCAATTTCCATGTACCTGTATTGATCATTGGCTCAACGGTTAGAACCATTCCCTCCCGCAGGCGCAAACCGCGTCCTGCACGGCCGTACTGCGGCACCATTGGCTCCTCATGCATGGTTGGACCAACCCCGTGACCAACCAAATCACGCACCACTCCATAGCCATAGCTTTCAGCGTATTCTTGAATGGCTGCACCAATGTCTCCGATTCGATTGCCAACTGTGCAGCTGCAATTCCTCGGTAGAGACATTCCTTGGTCACATCCATGAGTTGCTGCGCTTCTGGACTAATCTGTCCAACAGCATAAGCCCAGCAAGAGTCTGCGACACCACCACGGAAGCTTTCTGATATTGCTTCATCTGCTCTACATTGTTAAAGTCCAGCTTAGATACATCCAGCTCAGCCTTATCGACTAAGCCAACAACCATGTCCACACAGATGATATCACCTTCTACCAATTTTTGATGGCGAGGAAAGGCATGAGCCACCTCGTCATTAAGAGAACAACAAGTCGCATAAGGATAATCCATGATGCTGCCCTCTACGCCAATCTGAAGGGGCAAGGCATTAGCTTCTTTACAGCGCTTGCGGACATATTCTTCGATGTCCCACATGTCAATACCTGGCTTGATCAAATCTCTCAAGCCGATATGAACAGAAGCTAGAAAAATCTCCGCTCTTGTCCATTAAATCAATTTCGCGTTGTGATTTTATAGTAATCATTATTAACCCTCTTTACTAAGTAATTTTTACAGTAATCGTTGCTTTGGCAACGATGAGGCGAATCTAAGTAGATATCATAGTCAATCACTGCTGTCCGCCGCGTCTGATGAATAATACGTGGCCGAATCTGCAGGATATCATCTATCTGAACAGCCTGAAAGAAATGAATCATCTGATCAACGATTAAGCTCTGGCTATTCGTCGTCATCCAACTGCTGCGTAATCCGAGTGATAATTTCCGTCAAGACGCCATTAGCCAAGACTCTATTTTGCTCCAGCATGAAAGGCCTCGACAGTGAAAAGAAAAATATCCTCTTGGCGATGAAGCTTCTGGCCCACCTGCTCACTGAAGGTCGGTAGACTGGAAATCTGTGAACGGCTCATTTTTCCATAATATCCCGACGAGTAATCACCCCAAGGAGAGTCTGATTACTACGTACCACCGGAATCATCTCAAAATCTTCTGCAATCATGCGCTGACTGATATTGGCAATATTTGCCGACAATCCAGTCATGAAGATTTTTCGGGTCATAACCTTATCCAAGGTAGTCAAAGGAGACTTATCTCCCGCATCCCGCATCGTCACGACCCCAACCAGCATTTGATGCTGATTAACGACTGGAAAACGACTGGTACGGTTACGACGAACCAAGTCCAGATAATCACGAACGGTATCTGTGTCGTGTAAGAAACCATATTCGTGACTAGCCCTATAAACCTGTTCTACCGTCAAAATATCTGTTTTAATCTGGATATTGGACAGGGCACGGTTAATCATGGTCGCCACGGTATAGGTATCGTGCTTGGTTCTTAGGACGGGAATTTCAATACGATTGGCCAGTTTTAAAACCTCTGGATCGACTTCAAAACCTCCCGTTACCAGCACGGCATTCTCATTTTCAAGAGCCAAAAATCTGAATCTGCGTCCGATCCCCGACAATAAGAAGACCGCCTTCGTTTAAGTAACGTAGGATATTTTTGCTCGGTCATCGCTCCGATGGAGAACTTGTTAAATTCTTTTTCTAGTCCTTTTTCACCGGCAAGCACCTCTGAGCCAGTAATATCCGCAATTTCCTTGTAGGGTCAGATGCTCTAAAACAACTTTTTTCGACTTGACTCGGACAGTACCACTTCTGGGTCTGGTCTCGACAATTCCTCTATTTTTCAGCTTCCTTGATTGCTCGGTAGGCAGTTCCGTCGCTGACACCCAAGTAATTTGAAATACTCCGAACGCTGACCCGCTTGCCAATTGGAAGATTTTCAAGATAAGCTAAAAATTTCCTGGTGTTTACTCATTGAAATCTCCTTTTTCGTAGCGATATTCGGTGTAATCTCGCATCCTTCTCGTGTAGCGATCGCTCCCCTTTAAACTGACGGAAGAGCTTAAAACCAGCTTTCTGTGCAACTTTTGACTAGCCAGATTCTCCTCATGCGTGATGATTGTTAGACGCTTAAAGTCGAATTTTTGTAAAGGAAAGAAAAACCAATTCACGGACAACTTCGGTCATCAAGCCCTGTCCCCAATAGTCCTTCCTCAAAAATATCCTAGCTCCGCTTCTTTTTTTATTTCGTCCATTTTTCAAATTTAATGGAACCAATCATTTCATTCGTTTCCTTATCACAAATTGCCCAAATTCCCAAAGGATTTTTCATAAAATAATTAGCGATAACATATTCACTTTCCTGCAAGCTACTTTCAGTCGGAAAAATAAACTCGGTATTCTCCCGGATTGGAAGCAATTTTATAAAGGATTCTGCATCTCCAAAAAGAATCGGGCGTAAAACAGAATGCTCCGTTTCAATAAAAAGAAAAAGCTGCTAACTGTGTCCACAAATTTATATGCTTCCTCTATAAAAAAATAAGCGATGAACGCTTATTCTTCGATGAGCTGGATGTCCGCACCCAGACTTCTTAATTTTTCAATATTGGAATAACCGCTAAAAATAAATTCAATATTGGTAATCTCTGTTCGGCCTTGTGCCATCAGACCAGCAATCACCAAGGCTGCACCTGCACGCAAATCCGTTGCTTTGACAGAAGCACCTTGCAGCTGATTTGGCCCTTCATAGACGATTTGATTGCTAGCGGTTGAGATTTTACCAGCCATTTTTGCCAATTCACGCGACATGGTTGACCCGTTTCTCATAGATAGTATCAACGATTTTTCGCATGACCATGAGCCGTCAGCAAGAGCGGAGTGATCGGTTGCTGCAAATCAGTGGCAAACCAGGATAAGGCGAAGTCTTGATGTTAATAGCCTTTAAATCCTTCTGCCCTTCTACAAAGATGCTATCTTCTGAAATGGTCATGCGCACACCCATTTCCTCTAGCTTAGCAATGAAACTTTCCAAATGTTCATAAAGAATATTATTGATCTGACACCTTGTCCAATTGCTGCTGCTAAGGAGATATAGGTCCCAGCTTCAATCCGATCCGGAATGACCTGATGGCGCGTTCCATGAAGACTCATCCACACCTTCAATCGTGATAATATCAGTCCCAGCCCCACGAATATGAGCTCCCCTATATTGTTAAGCAGCGTAGCTACATCGATGATTTCTGGCTCACGCGCCGCATTTTCAATCACCGTACGCCCCTCAGCCTTGACTGCTGCCAACATCGTATTAATCGTAGCACCGACACTAACGGTATCCATGTAAATACTAGCTCCAGCCAAGCGTTTACCACCCGTTGACAATTTCATATAATTGCCTTCCATGGTCATATGAGCACCCATCGCTTCAAAAGCCTTGAGATGGAGATCAATCGGACGAGGACCAAGGTCACAGCCCCCAGGAAGACCAACTGTCGCTTCTCCAAAACGGCCTAGCAAACTTCCATAAAAATAATAAGAAGCTCGTAGACTATTGATTTTACCAGATGGCATCGGCATATTCTTGATGTTTCTAGGATCAACCTCTAGGCAATCTCCAGACCGTTTGATAGTCGCTCCCATGATTTCCATAATCTCGATGAGGCTATCAACATCCGAAATCGCCGGTACACCATCTAAAGTAACAACATTATCAGCTAAAATAATAGCTGGGATAAGGGCCACAACACTATTTTTGGCACCATTAATGGTCACCTCTCCTTTTAAAGGGCGACCACCATTAATTACAATTTTTTTCATGTTTTAAAATTAGCTCTTTCACGGTATTACTCTTTATTATATCATAGTTTTATCCATTTTCCTAGACAAAAAAGCCCTCAGTTTAAACTGAGAGCTACTATTTTATTGCAAAGCCGCTTGGAGCGCAGCTACCTTGTCTGTGCGTTCCCAAGGAAGATCGATATCTGTTCGACCCATATGACCGTAAGCAGCAGTTTGACGATAGATTGGTCGTTTCAAATCCAACATTTGGATAATACCTGCTGGACGCAAATCAAAGATCTGGCGGACAGCGCTCTGAAGTCTGCTTTCAGAAACTAAGCCAGTTCCAAAAGTATCAATGCGGACTGAAACGGGCTGAGCTACCTCATAGCATAGGCCAACTGAACTTCTACTTTTTTAGCCAAACCAGCAGCTACGATATTTTTAGCGATATAACGAGCCGCGTAAGACGCAGAGCGATCGACCTTGGTTGCATCCTTACCAGAGAAGGCACCACCGCCGTGGCGAGAATAGCCACCATAGGTATCCACAATAATCTTACGTCCTGTCAAGCCAGAGTCTCTGCAGGGCCACCCTATCAACAAAAGCGGCCAGTAGGATTGATAAAGACCTTGGTCTGACCATCCGAAAGTATTCACTTGGAATCACCTGAGCAATCACCTTTTTGGATAACATCCTGATGAATCTGTTCATTGTTGACTTCAGGATCATGCTGAGTAGAAATAACTACCGTATCTACACGAATTGGGCGATCATTTTCATCATATTCGACCGTAACCTGAGACTTGGCATCTGGTCGCAGATAAGACAATTCACCTGATTTGCGCAGTTCTGCCAAACGACGCACCAGTTTATGACTGAGAGAAATAGGCAATGGCATGAGCTCTGGCGTTTCATCCACCGCAAAACCAAACATAAGGCCTTGGTCACCAGCCCCAATCAAATCCAACGGATCTTTTTGAGCATTTCCTCGAATCTCAAATGCTTCATTGACCCCTTGAGCAATATCTGGTGACTGTTCCACCAAAGATGGATGGACTCCAACTGTCTCTGCAGAAAAGCCATACTCTGTATTGGTGTAGCCAATCTCTGCAATGGTATCACGAACCACCCGATTGATATCTACATAGGCTGTAGTCGAAATTTCTCCAAAAACATGAACGGAGCCTGTATAAACAGCAGTTTCAGCTGCGACATGAGCCTCTGGATCCTGAGCTAAAATAGCATCCAAAATAGCATCGGAAATTTGGTCTGCAATCTTATCGGGATGTCCCTCCGATACAGACTCAGACGTGAAAAGTTTACGTTCTGACATAGAAATGTCCCCTCTTAAAAAATATTAAACAAGTAAACAAACTCCAAAATAATTGCAAATCATCTCACCCATGAGTTACGACGCGAAAGAAATAAAAACTATATTTTTTTATTCCTGTAGCTAGTAAGGCCCATAGGCTGACCGCAATATAGCGGTAACCCTTGAATGACGAGTGACTTTGGAGCCGTCATTGTTTGCGAGTTACAAAGTACTGATAGAAGTTTCCTACCATCTTATCGGGACTATATAACCTCTCCATTATATCATGATTTTTAGAATTATGCTGAATCATTTTCAAAAAGAAAAAGCTATAGTTCAAAAACTATAACTTTATCATTTAGATTTATTCGATCTAAGCAGATGATTAATGCTAAATATTTCAAGTAAACTATACCAACTCTGTCTGAACAATAGCCTCTTTCACATCTTCTAGCGGCAAATGCACCAGTTCCACTTCCTTTTCCTTGTAAAGGTACTGAGCATAATCATCTATCCGATATTGGTTGATGTAGACCACGCGCTTGCAGCCAACCTGAAGCAGTTGCTTGGTACAGTTTAAACAGGGAAAATGAGTCACATAAGCCGTAAATCCCTTTAGGGAACGCCCCTCTCAGCTCCCTGCAAAAATTGCATTGACCTCTGCATGCAAGGTCCGAACGCAGTGACCACCAATAACCAAAACACTCATGATCAATACAGTGCTCTGTTCCTGAAACGGAGCCATTGTAGCCGGTCGATATGACCTTATTATCCTTGACTAAGACCGCACCGACCTTGGCACGCTTACAGGTCGAACGATTGGCAATCAAAAGTGCCTGTGCTGCAAAGTATTCATCCCAAGCTAGCCGATTTGACATCATCATTCAGTCCTCCATCCATTCTCATTATATTATACTAAAACACTTGGCGATTGTCATCCTGATCAAGAAAAAGTTGAAACAATGTTTCAACTTTTTGTATTCTTATTTAGCAAAGTTTAGCTTTTTAGCTGCATCTGCAAGAGCTGTGAAAGCTGCTGCATCGTTAACAGCCAAGTCAGCAAGCATTTTTACGGTTCACTTCGATCTCAGCCAATTTCAAACCATGCATCAATTGTGAGTATGAAAGTCCGTTCAAACGAGCTGCCGCATTGATACGAGTGATCCACAATTTACGGAAGTCACGTTTTTTCTGACGACGGTCACGGTATGCATAGTAGTAAGAGTTCATTACTTGCTCTTTTTGCAGTACGGAACAAGATGTGTTTTTGCTCCATAGTAACCTTTTAGCTAATTTTAAAATACGTTTACGACGTTTGCGTGATACAACGCCACCTTTAACACGTGCCATGTTTTTATTTCCTCCAATATTCCTAGATAATTGTTACAAAATCTCTTATTTAAGACCTGTAAGCATTGCTTTGATACGTTTGAAATCTCCTGCATGCACCATAGATGCTTTACGAAGATGACGACGTTGTTTCTTAGTTTTTCCGTGGAAACGGTGAGAAGTGTAAGCACGGAAACGCTTCAAGCCACCAGAACCTGTACGTTTGAAACGTTTTAGCTGATGCGCGGTGTGTTTTTGTTTTTGGCATGATAAAATCTCCTTTTTCTAACTTTTTGACAGTTTATTTTTGTCACTAATCGGTGCCATTTGCATGAACATTTGACGTCCATCCATCTTGAGGCTTTTGCTCAATGATCGCAACATCTGAGTTGCTTCAGCAAAGTCTGCCAAGACCTTAGCCCCTGATTTCTTTGTGGGTAATCATCCGGCCTTTAAAGCGAATGGATACCTTAACTTTATTTCCTTTTTCAAGGAACTTGCGTGCGTTACGAAGTTTTGTATCAAAGTCCCCTTTATCAATGGTAGGACTGAGACGTACTTCTTTCACAGTGACAACGCTTTGTTTTTTACGTTGTTCTTTCTGCTTTTTCTGATACTCAAACTTGAACTTGCCATAGTCCATATTTTCGCAACAGGTGGTTTAGCTTGTGGCTGAATCAGGACCAAATCGACATTTGCTTCTATCCGCAAGAGATTGCGCTTCGCTAAGCGGTTTAATACCTAATTGTTCGCCGTCAAGACCGATCAACCGAACTTCACGCACACGAATTTCATCATTGATGAATAAGTCTTGTTTTGCTATGGTTTTCACCTCTTTTTTTATTTTTAGAGAAAAACAAGTGCGGACCTGCTAACGCAAACCCGCACTACATGATAGTATTTCATCACTGAAACTGAATCCTGTAGAGCCAGACAACGTTAGTCGCAAGGCGAGAAGTTCTCACTTCTGCTTTTCCTCAACTCCACTATCATATCAAGTTTCTTTTTATTTGTCAATAATGCTTTTTCTTCAATAAATTTGACAACTTCTGCAATTCCAATGCCTGTCGTATCAAAATGAATGGAGTCAGCCGCTGGTTTCAAAGGTGATACTTCACGATGACTATCCTTGTAGTCCTGCTCCGCTATTTCTCTTTTGAGAGTTTCCAAATCAGTCGGAATCCCTTTTCCGAGATTCTCTTTTTGTAGCGTGCGCTCTGCCCTTTCCTCAACTGAAGCAACTAGAAAAATTTTCAATTCTGCATTTGCAAGACTATCTGTCCCAATATCACGGCCATCCATGACGATGCTGCCCTGTGCAGCAATCAACTGCTGCAAATGAACCAATTTTTCACGCACTTCCGGGATAGCTGCCACCCACGACACATTATTGGTTACTTCATTTTCTCGAATCGGATGAGTAACATCGACATCTCCTACAAACACTAGCTGCTCACCATTCTCCGAACGACCAAAACTAACCGAATAAGTCTCGAGCAAAGTTACGATCTTATCTGCATCATTTTCAGTCAGATGATTTCGCAGAGCCAGATAAGTGGCTGCGCGGTACATGGCACCCGTATCCAAATAGGTATAATTAAAAATCTTTGGCAATAATCTTTTGCAACAGTGGATTTTCCACTTGAAGCAGGTCCATCAATCGCAATCTGAATCTGTTTCATAACCCGCTCCTACTGAATCTTAACAATGTCACCTGGGTTGGCATACCAAGAACCAGTAGACATGTGCGACGGATTTAATTGCTCCAATTTTGCAATAGAGATACCTGCACGCGCTGCAATTGCAGCTTCTCCTTCACCAGGCTGAACAGTCAAGGTACCTTCTGAAGACTGAGTTGGCTTTTCTTCTGATTCACTTGGTTGTTCTGATGGAGCTGGTTGTTCCGCACTGCTACTTGAAGATGCAGCTGCATTAGAAGTACCATAAAATCCATCCATAACGGTCTTTTTATTACTTCCGCCAGTAGATAGGTAGGCGAAAAAGAGTGCCATAGCAATGACCATCACTAGAAAAATAGCTGCTAATATTGTCAGCCAGCGATCAACTCGACTCGCCTGACTTTTCTTTCTGCGATTCAATTTCTCTGCTCCATTATCATATACATCTGCTTCCCATGGTTCTTTTTCCATGACTTCCTCCTTGAGTTTTTCTAAAAATCTTATTACACTATGAGTATGAAAGTTACACTCATTCCCGAACGTTGCATTGCATGCGGACTCTGCCAGACCTACTCAGATCTTTTTGATTATCACGATAATGGCATTGTCAAATTTTATCAAGACGACCAGCTCTTAGAGAAAGAGGTTGAGAGTCAGCCTGAAATTCTCGAGGCTATTAAAAACTGTCCAACCCGAGCTTTACTAAAAGACTAATTTTTCTTAGATTGGTCACCATAGTAGACCTCAAAATAATCTAGAAGAGTCATATTGTCTACTAATTCCACTTCGCCTTTAAAATGCTCATTTTTAAAAGCTAGGGCGTTGACAAAATATTTTTGGCCACTTCCGCATACAGAAGGTCCTGCTACGACTCTTCCCTGTAAAATGAAGGGGTGATAGACGTCTTTGTCACCTCTAGCTTCTCAATCGTTGAAATATCAATCTTGATTGGCGTGAAAGGATTTGCCGTAATAATGCGCAAAATGCCATCATCATAAATCGTGAAATATCTATGCACACCAATAGCCAGTAAGACCATGAACAAAAAGAATGAAAAGAGGACAAGAGTCGGAACACTGGAGCTTTTCGTACATCAAGGCCAGTCCTATAAAAATCGGAATGACTGACAAAGACCAATAAATCACCAACACCGACATTTCTGGTTTGCCAATGATAGCGGACTTTCCCAAAAATCTTTATCATATCTTCCCCCCCTTACTACTAGTTTAGCATAAAATAATAAAAATAGAATTGGTAAACCTATTCTATTTTTCATTTTGCTGGTACAGCAAAGAAATCCTTTGAAAGATATCCTTTCCCACCAACCATATCATACTCGATCAATTTCAAATCATCTGCAATTTCCTGAGCTGATGAATCCAGTGCTTTCTTGTCCACACTGGCTTTATGGAGAACCTCAGTCAATAAGGCGTAGTAAGGAGATACTTTCGAATTGGTCTGCTCAAGTAGTAGGGCTGAAAAATCACTAGAATTAACCAAAGGATAGTTCAACTTAGGTGTCTCATAATTGCTCCAGATAAAGTAATCGGTCAAATATTGATTTTCGGGATGATCCTTAAAAGCTGATTGAGGATATAGACCTGGCAAGCGATCACCATAAAAACTACTGTTATCTTTTATCAATTTTAGAAAGCTTATCTAGAAACTCCTTGGTCGCATTGTCTGTGTGGTAGAGCATCCTTACATAGCTGGATAAGGATTTATTTCCTGCCTCCGTGAAACCTGAGTAACTAGCAGACATGTAAATCGGATTAACTTCCGTCCAAGGCATGTGGTTTTGCATCGTCATAACTGAGAAAAATTGACTTTGGTCTGTTTTTAGACGGTCTAGAACTTGATTATAGGTCGTTTTATCACTATAGTTTCCACCAATATGATCTCCCTGTAATCCTTGAGTTCCATAATGAATGAAGGTATCGTATCCCAGATCTTTATATATGATATTTCTGGAATAATTACTTGGTGAAGCTAAATGAATCACTGTACGATTTTGAGAAGAATAGGAATCACTGATTGCCGGAGCTTGTTCATCTTTTGGTACAACTTCTGTATAAATGACAGAGACAGAGGGTGATAGGTTATAAAACGGTAAACCGGTCAGCGTTTGGAATTCCATATTCGCAGTTCCACCACCATAGCCATCTGATTGCATCAACCCACTGGTAGTCTTAGACATGATTTCCTGAATATTAGGAATCGGATTTTTGTGACATAGATACACCAGAAATCCGTGCTGGGTCAGAAAAGCTCTCACTAAGAACATAAATGACTGTCTGTTCTTCTATTTTCTGCTTACGTTCCTGATTGATAGAATCAGCTAGTGCTCCATATTTCTTTTCTAATTCTTGAATTTTTCTTTAGAATATCCCGCTGGCTGAATCATGAGGCTTATCAGATAATTGGGTAAACCAAACAAAAAGAGACCGACCGCATTTGCGAATTAATTGTATTACCAAACCAAGTCAAATCATGGTAATTATTCAAAAATGGACACAACTGGAATATTTATCGGCAACTTTGCCATTCTCTTTCGAAGAGAATATCTGTAAAACACCCTAAGACAATAGGAATAACCAGTGAAATAAGTTGAATCTTTTACCATGGCGATTATTTTTCCAGGTAAAATTTTCCTACGGAAAAACCAATAGAAAAGACCAATAGCTACCACACTAGCAATCGCATAGATTCCATAATTACCGCCTAGAAAAATCAAATAAGAGCTTCGGATCTTTTAGCCAACTAATATCACTTGGCAAAATTGGTTCTTGTCGATATTGAAATTTCAAACTGCTGGCAATTGTTGAACTAACACCTATCGCCAATATGATAATTGTGGGTAGAAAAATTTGATTAAAAAGCAAGATAGATAAAAATAAATAGTGCAAAAAGACTACTATCTGAAAGAGACTTGCCCCAGTAAATAAATGAAGTTCTAAAACAGAAACATCCGCTCGAATACTATTTTTGGATAGTGTAGTTTAAAGATAACAGAAAAAGCTGCGCTACTTAAGACTGCGACCGAAAGGCTTCCTTTATTTCTCGAAATATCTATCAAACCCTTTACCGCTAAAAAGCTAGGAATCGAAAATAAGAAAAAGAGTAAAAATAATAAAACCAATTAACTTAAAAATCGAATCCTGAGAAATTGCAAAGCCGCTATCTGAAAGATAATTCATCAACAAAGTCTGTTGCTGAAAAATAGCGGTCATCTTACTATCTGTTAGCGATAAGAGAAGAAAAAGATTGGGACAAGAAAAGTATCTCTAGAAAACCAATATTAAATTCATCAACAGTTAGAAAGCTTTTGGGAATGATATTTTTGCAGAGAAGAAAAAGCGGTTAATGAGATAAGCAAATAAAAATATTAGCAGCAAGTAAGGTAAGCCGTTAACTTCTACAAAGTGATTACTGAAAGATATTCTCTGCTTTTAAAATCAAAAATCATTCACATGCTGCGTCACAGTTAGCAAATAAGAAAACAGGGTGTAGAATTCCATAAATGAGAAAAAGACCAAACTAATAATTTTCGATTTAGCAGTTGGGCAACAATCTGACCTACACCAAATAAAACCGCTATTAAAACGAGAAAAACCAAAACCGAGGCTGGCATAATTATCTAAACCCTTATTTACTTGAAATAAGAATAACGTCGCAACAGCTATGGTATCCAAAAACTAAAAAATGATAAGTAAATAGGAAATCTGCTTATAATAATTGACTAAAAATTTCATTATTCTTTTCTACAGAAACTATTATCTAACTTTTTAAAAAGGTTCGATAAATACTTTCTAACTTTTTGCTAGGCTCTTATGAGCCAGTTTTCCTTTCTGCTGGTTTAATCGCTCTGTTTCTTTTGTAAATCTAATACAGAAGGCAGTGGGGTTCCAGACATGATTTTAAAATCATAGTCCTGTTCCCAAGCCAAATAAACTAACAAATTTTTCTAAAACTTGAGGTTCAGTTTGAACTGATAAATGGTAGTCGTTTTGAAAAAGTCTAATCAGAGCAGAAGGCTTAAACCAAAGAAAACCACCATACACCTTAGTAAAAACAGGATATTGTTCAAAAATCAAAAAGTTTTCTGGCAATGGAGCTCTTGCCAAATTGTAGCCATTTCTTTCCGATATGTTTTTGCTCAAACAAGCATATCTGACTAAACTTGGAAGATCTGGGGATAACGAGATCAAGCTTTACTATCTCGTTCCAATGCTTTAATATTAGCATTGGCATTTTCAAACATCATCTCCATCAGTTCTCTACGCATCGCATTATCAAGCTGAGGTATTCTATCTACTAAATTTACAGTAGAAATATGCTCAACGAAAGCAAATTTCGTAATAGGTCGCTCTGTTCAAGCATCGCCTGCATAGAATTTTTCTTTCTTTGCCTAGAAGAACTTGATAGCGGTCTGATATAGTTTCTAGGAGCTGAACAAAGATTTCTTCGTCAGCTGTCGTCACCACAAAATTGGTATTGTAGAGGAAGAACTTCCCATTTTTCTTTAAATTGCTCGAAGACTTGAAGGTCTGTCACATGAATATGAAGCGCTACTGGCTTTTTCTGGCGAGTCATTCTTATCATCTTTCGCAGCCGCTTATCCTGCAAAAAGGCAGGGGGACATCTGGACCAATATATTCAAATATATGCTCAGAAATTAAAGAAACAGGATAAGAGGTTCTCTCTTGATTTCTTCCAGCAGATACCCTCGCAGAAAAAAGGATTGCCACTGATAGCTTTCACTTTCAAAAAGGGAACCTTTTTCTCAAGAACAGTAAAAAGGCTTATAATAAGTAAAGTCTGATGGATTAAATCCGCTACTTCTTCTAGACGAGTATCAAATAAAGATTGATAGGTAAAGCCTGTCCCCTGTAAAATATTGGGTAAATTTTCGTCTCGTAGTGGTCAATCACATCTTGAACATCAGTAAAATCTTTTACTTTTGTCCAAAAATCTTGAAAAAGAAATTGCCCTCAATATCTGCTGCTTAAAGGTAACTAAAAGTAACTCTGCAGATGTTCTTCAAAATACTTTGTTTTTCGAAAGTTGGTCATGCCCCAAAAATCAACCTGAGTATCCACCTCAAAACGCGTATAAATAGGCTCCAAATCCCAGAGCGGACCAAAACAAGTATCATTCATCAAAGTCAGAGAGTCGTAGGTTTTGAGCTCCTCAAAACCTACGGCACTCATTCCATCTCGCCAAGCCGCAAAATCATAGCCTTGATTGTTCCGCTCCAACACATTGCTTTTCATTCCAAATTCGTCTTGTAACTTTTTCTTAGTTGCTTCTTCGATATGACTATTTGAAATAAAAAGGATTTTGGAAAACAGGGGCTTGAGCTGTTCTAATTGGTAGAAGACATGATTACTCACGCGCTTATATTTATTAAAATGAACATAGAGTAATATTCGTTCCATGAAAACACCTTATCATTTTATTGAGAGATTTCCCAGACCCCATTACGCTGAATCAATCCCGTTGCTGAGTCTTTTGCAGAGGTATCGTCATCTTCAATATCCCGTCGGCTGATGATAAGGACTGGAGTATTCTTAGAATCTGCAAAGGATAAAATCTGATTCTCTTCATCACGCACAGAGACCTGCAATTTCAATTTTGCATGATTAATTTGGGAAAAGATGGCATTTGTATTTAAATGTCTTCTTGCCTGTTCCTTCTGTCAAATTATCCATTGAATTATCATTATATAGCCAAATGGTACGGTCGATATCAGTCAGTGAAAAGGCTATGTAGGTTGGCATGTCCTGATTAACCTCGATAGCTAATCTCAAATGAAATTTCTTGATTTGGTGCTATCTGAGGAGAACTTAGTAGACGAACCTCCAGATCAGAAACTGCAACAGATTCCGTTTCAGCGACATAATCTTCGTTCATGGCTTTGGTGTCACTTGCATTGTCTAAACTGTATTGGTTAGCTACATCATCTGGATTTGACAACTTTGACTAAAACCATTTTCAATCAAAACAGCTTTATTACAATACTTTTTAACAGCATTCATGTCGTGAGTTACTAAAATAGTTGTCTTTCCCGAATGCTTCCGTTCCATGAAATAATCATTACACTTGCGCTGGAAAAAGCTTCATCCCCAACAGCCAGAACCTCATCCAAAAATTAGAATGTCTCCCTGTGCCTTGATCGCAACTGAAAAAGGCCAAGCGAACCTGTGCATCCCGCTAGAATAATTTTTGAGTTTTTGATTCATAAACTCACCCAGCTCAGCAAATTTAACGATATCGTCATACATGGCATCTACTTCTTCAGTTGAGAAGCCCAGCATGGCACCATTCATATAGACATTTTCGCGGCCGGTCAGCTCTGGATTGAATCCAACACCTAGCTCGATAAAGGAAACCAACTTGCCATCAATGGTCACTGTGCCCTTTCGGGAATATAAACTCTGAGATAATTTTCAGAAGAGTGGACTCTAGCAGAACCGTTTCGCCCAACAATTCCATAAAAATCTCCTTTTCCACTTCAAAGGAAATATCCTTAAGAACGTTCTGCTCTTTTGTAACCTTTGATGCCTCGAAAACGGTTGACTAGGGTTTGTTCTTAAACTTTGTGTTGACTCTGTTGGCAGTTTAAAAACTTACTGACATGGTCAACTTTTTACTGCAATATTATTTGACATTATAAAAATCTCCGCAAATCTCTTTAGCATTTTTATTAAAGATATAATATCCAAGCCCAAAAATCACTACTGGCAATAGATAAGGAATCAGCGCAATCCAGTAATGGTCCATCAAATCCCAGCCCCGAGTACTGCCTGAGAAAAACGATAAAATGACGAAGATCTTGAATAATCTGAGCCATTGGATTAAGCATCATCAGCTTAGCGACCATCATGCCCACCCTTCAGAATAAAAGTCAGTGAATAAATGATTGGTGTCGCATACAAGCCTCGCCTGCAGCACTACTTCCCAAATGGGCCCAATATCACGATATTTGACAAAAAGGGTTGCCAACATAAAAGGCAAAGCCAGCCGAAATCAAAACTAATTCTAGAAAAAGCGGGATAATAACCAGCCATCCTAGGGTGATTGATACGCCATTAATCAGTGCAAAAGCAACAACAACCATCAAATTGATCGCATAGTTGATCGCTGCGCCAGTAATGGCTGAAAAAAACGATAATTGATTTAGAAAAATTCAGTTTTCGCAGTAAGTCCCCTCGCGCAACAATGGACATCATGCCCATATTGGTCGCTTCTGAGAAAAAGTTCCATGTCACCATCCCTAGGAGAAGCGATACTGCATAATGAGGTGTTCCTCGTCAAAACGCAGGAAACGAACGAAAACAAGATACATAATGGTAAAAAGCATTATGGTTTTCAAAATCGACCACAAATGCCCAATGAAACTGCCTTGATAACGCAATTTGAAGTCTGTTTTAACCAACCTCTCAAGAGAATCCAGTTTTTCGCTAAAATAATCTAGCATGCATATTCTCCTTATAAGCAAATTTTGTGAGAATGAGCGTCGTAAAACCAAAGCATGGAAGGTACGATCTTTCTGCAGCCATACTTTCGAATCCGTCGCAGTCGCTCTGCAAAAAGGGACTTCCATGATCGTCACAAAATTTTTCACAATTTCTCTATTTTCAGTTGTCAGAGACTGGCTGAGAAGGTTGCGAGCCTGAGTCTGACTGTCTTTTTATCAATCTCAATATTTAACAAATAGACGCATAGGATGAATCCAGTTCTTCATCCGCTTGCGTAAGGTTCTGGGCCCTAATACATTATTGGAATGTTGGCGGTAGAGTTCCCCTTGGCTGATCTAGATAAACGAGTTGCCCAAAAGCCGAAGCCAACAAGCCCAGATACCAATCGTGCATAAGCAATCTCATGCTCCTCCTGCCCTGTCCACAAATCAGCCAGAGCGCGGTTGATCATCGAAACGCCACCTGTCACCGTATTTTCCGTCAGTTCCTGAATTAATTTTGTATTGGCATGATCAGACTGCGTTCGAATCATACTTCGTGAACAATATTTAGCCCTGATCCACCACTTTTAAAATCCATATAAACCAACAAAGGTACGGAAGCATCATAGTTTTCGCTGCCGCCAACTGAATCGCCAACTTATCCGGCAACCAGACATCATCCTGATCGCTAAAAAGTAAACATCCGAATCTTGATACTTAAGCAAGCTATGAAAAACTCTTAATGACACCTCAACTTTTGAACTTCTTCCGGATTGATAAAGAGAGATCCGGTCGTCCTGTTGGCAAAAATTCTCGAATAATCGTCACGTCCCATCACTAGAGCCGTCATCCTGAATCAAAAAGCTGCCAATCCCTATAGGTTTGGGCTTGAATACTTTCAATCTGTTCTGCCAGATACTGCTCACCATTATAGGTCGACAGAAGAATGGTCACTTTCATGATAAAAATAGCTCCTCGTATTCACCTACAATTTTTTCCCAGGTGTAGTTTTTTTTCATCATTTTCTTTGGCCGCCTGACCCTAGTCCAGAAAAGTCTATCTGACCATCCACTCGGTCAATAAGCTGAGCCAACTGTCCTCTTCTTTTGCCAATACAAAAGTTTCTTGGGCTACTTGATGGTTGAAGTCCACATCCAAAACCAAATTGGCATCAGTCTGAGCCAGAGCTTCCAAGAGTCCAGGATTAGTTCCACCGACTTCGTGTCCATGCAAGTAGGCAAAAGCTTGATTGCGGATATATTTTGAGCAGTTCCTGATCATAAACAGTCCCGACAAACTTAATCCGAGAATCCTTATCAAAAACCCGTTTTTTGCTTAAGCTCTTCAAAATAAGGATTTCCCTCATGATTGCAGATAATCAGTAAGTCACGTTGGGTCTGGGACCTCATATTCTTGGATAATGGTTTCATAGTTATTTTCTGAGTACAAAACGTCCAACAATCAAATAATATTCCTTTTCTCTGCTCTGCCATTTTCTCATCACGCGCACGAGCATCCTGAGAGTCAAGAGAAGATAGTTGGAGGTCTGTCCCATAAGCAATGAAAAGCTGTCTTGGACCAAGGATAGGATTGTTTTATATAGCTCTCAATGCCTTGGTTGTCCGTAATGACCAGATCAGCATGCTTAGTCATAAGCTTCTCAGAATATTTAAGATAGGCTTGAACTGGCTTAGACCACTTAGCTCGCTTCCATTCCAGACCATCTGGATTGATAAAGAAAGTCCGCCTGCTTTTATGAATTTTATGTGCAAAAAGGCGCTACAAAGGCTCCGATCGTATTACCCAAAATATAAAAATTGACGCTCAATCTGCTGCTCTTGCACTAGCTTTTGAAAGAATAATTGATGGCCATCATATCATAGGCAATCACCCGAGCCGGCCCTAATTTAGGAGCCTTAATGGTGAAGCAATCCACTCCCTTGTAATCAAAATGATGAAAAGCTTCATCATCCGACAAACAAGCTACATGATACTGAATTTGGGAAGAAACCTTATTTTCTACTATTTTTCAATAAAAGTTTCAAAGCCACTATATTTAGCAGGAAGTCCATGACTCCTCGATGATGAAGACATGTCTCATGCTTTTCTCTATTCAAAGATTTTACAATCTATTCTATTATATCATTTTCTTGGTGATTTGTGTTAGAAGAAAGAAACAGTAAATGCCATTTCTTTTATCATTTACTGTTTCATAATATTCACTATTTTATAATTCTTCTTATAATTTTTAAATAGATGGGTAATTTTTCTTTCAGATACTGAATTCAAATAAACTATTAAAATAATACAATATTTTCTTATTTCTCACATTATCCTCTGTTATTGCACTTAGCAACTCAGCATAGTTGTTTTCATTCGATAAACATTTTTAATCCTCTCTCTTTGTTTTCACAACAAAGTCTTTTGCTGTGAGAAGTTATAGAATCTTGCAAAAATACCCTGTCAACTGTTCAATATTTCTAATTGGTAACAGTAATTGACTTCAAATAAATTGTAGGCTGTCATATATCCTTATTATCTGATATGATTGTTGGAATCCCATTTAAAATAGCTCTATGTATACTAAACCAAAAGTTTCAATTTTGGAAGTAAAAACACAGATATCTTCTACGTTAACTCTTCCCAAGGATTATCTTTGTGCCCCAAAAAGAAAATATTGGTTAATCGGTTCTCTTGGATATAATCATCACATTTCTTTTTATAAGTTTCATCCCAACCACCAAAATATGCTCATAATCTGAAGCATTTTTCTAAATTTTTGATGAGCTTGAATCAGTTCAATCTGATTTTTATTATCATTTACTCGACCAACAGAAACAAATCTTTTCTTGCTTCCTTGTTTTAGTTTTATTGATACGACTTCATTATGCGAAATAAACGATTTAATTTCACGCTGAGGCAAGAGAAAAGATAGCGATTTTTGAAGGTTTCCTGTAACAGTGAATATCTCATCTGCTAAAGAGTCTATAACACCAATTTTCTCTTTATAATAACTAAATTCTCCTCAGGAAATTCATGAATCAGCCAGAAAATGCGGAATATCCTCACAAGCTGCTGCCACTGCTCCTTGAAACATATTAACTGTATTTGTAATGACCAAGTCAATATGGCTATCTACTATTATCTTTCTCAGCGCAGCAATATTTTCTTGGTAAGAATTTACCCTCTCTCATGAGAGTTCCAGGAAGACCACTGGTGCATCCTCCCACCACACTTCAACTGGATGTAGCAGAGCAATGGCTCTCATTCCTTCTTTTGCAAGAGTAGAAATATAGCTTCAAGTGACTTGGACATGATAATCTGGTATCGCATTGATAACGTGGATAGCCATTCCTGAAACCGTAAATACTTCATCAGATGGAAAAATAGAAATCTCTCTGCCCCATTATCCAAGGTTCCAGTCGGCGAAATGGAATAAAATATTTTCTCTCTTCATAGCTTATCCTTACCAATCCAATAACAGAATGGAATCATTAAATAGACTCGAAACCGAAAAAGTTAGCTGGACAAAGTGCCTATAAGCAAGTTTTTAACTGTCCGCTCCTGAATCTGTAGCTTGCCCATATTCGCAAGAAGTAAGAAGAGAATTAGGAAGGCAAAAATAACGGCCCTGAGTTCCAACCGATATCTGAGCACCTCTTTTCCTAAAACAATCGGAGTCCACTTAGATACACTGATGGTGACAAACTGCATGATCTGCAAAAGCAAGATACGCAGGGACAGTTGCATAGGACTTCGTCATAAAATCCTACCGGACTGCAAGAGAATGATAGTCAGTACCGCTACATCAAGAAAGATTAGCCACAGGGGCAACTGAATGGTGAAATTACCCAAAAATCCAAAGAGACCAATAGTCAATAGGTAATTAGAGGTCACCGTTCATGCGCTGTTTCAAAACAAAGTGTTGAGCAGAACCCACTGTAGTGGAAAATCCCTCCTGATGGCGGACAACCAGATGCAGGGCTAATAAAACTGGGACAAGAGCCAAACTGTAAAAACATAGCGATGACGACCGATAAAGATGCCTTGGTCGCAAGAAATGGCTTGTTCAAAATAGCTAAGAATCCTTCCATTTCAAAATCAATGAAAGAGAAACAAGCCTAGCACAAAAGCATTGTTCAGTTTGGTTGCACAGAGTCCACCCGGATATGACCAAAAGCTGGATGAAATTTTATTGGTAAATTCTTGCTGGAAGCAATATTAGTGAAAAGACCAATGACTAGCATAAACGCAAGTAGTTCATTACATCGTAGGAGGAGAAATTGCCTGCTGAACCATAATCGGCAGAAGTGAAATGAAAAAGAGAGCCTTCTGCCGTACTTAAAATACTTAATCAGGAAGTAAACACTCAAAATATAGGCTGGAGCCGTTAAAAATCGCCCCATCATGATAGTAACTCCCACTGATGGATAGATAAACGATCCCAAGGTCATCGCCAATTAGCTGCGGTAAAGGAAAAGAGTTTTTAAATTAATCCCAAAGTAGACTCTTCCCAGATAAAATCCAATTTTTCCGTAAAAGCTTCTTATACTCTGTTGGAGAAATATGTGAGTTCCGAAGAGATATTTTCCATCCACTGTAGGTTTTCTCGTCGGTTTATGGAAAATCTCCCAAAGTCATGCGGGCGTGATTCATCTCATCTGGAACACGGTTGATCAGTTTGAACCACCATAAATGTCATAACAAAGACCGTCCTCAAGACCAAAAAGATATTTTTCTATTTTATCGTCTTACTTCTTTTTCAAAATCATTCACCATTTCATCTTTTACTATCTAAACTGCAGTTTTCAAGAACAAAAATCATAGGCATTTTCCGCTAATTCCTGACGTAGTCAGACGAAAGAATCAAACTCTCTAACTTTTCTTTCCACTCCCCGTCTTTAGCCAAAAAGTCCAGTCTCCCCATCTTTTACCATATCAGAGAAGGCTCCAGTGTGACTAGCAACAGAACTTTTACTAAGGCAGCCTCCATCCATTTGATTTCGACTAGTCGGTTAAAGACCGAATCAACCAGTGGAGCTAGATTGATATCCACCCTGACTGATCAGCTGAGGTAAATCCTTCCAGTCAACATAGTCATGGACAACAATCTGCTTTTTGGTAAGACTTCATATCCTCTGAATATCTAAATGGCCGACGATATGGAGTTCCACATTCTTGTAAGTTTCAAGCAAGGATTGGATGGATGGCTTATCAATTCAAAATTTTCATTGTGACTGATTGAGCCTGAAAATAGGCACCATCTTGACTTTTTGAATCCTGCAGCTATAATCTTTTGATAAAGTGAGAACCGATTTCAATCAAGTCACTGGAAGCCTGATTTCTGTTCAGTAATACCTTATCTTTTATATTTGAGCAGCTCTTCTTAATTCGAAAGTCGAAGTCATGCTCCATCACAGGCAGCTAACATCTTGCCATAATTTTGACACCAGCATCATAGTTGCCCTTTGTCCTTTCTGATAAGCCTTGAGTATAGCTTAGTTGATCTGTATAAACTGTATCAAAACCAAATCATCAATGTCAAAATAAACTGGTTTTTATCTCTTTTTAGCTGTATCACACAAGAATTGAAGTTGATAAGACCATGGAGCCCGATAGATGATAATATGACTTGCATTTCGAGCCTGAGAAAATCTCTAAATTCTGATACATTTACTACTTTTGACTATGAAGCCGTCGCAACTGTTCTGCTTTGTTCAGCACTCGGTAACGTGTACATTGAGGAATGATGTTTTTCAACCCCATCTATAATCAAAGGATATATTGTTCCTCTGGAGATTGATTTGAATTTTTGTATAATATTTTCTAATATTTCAACTGGATAATCTGTTCATTTTGTACATAATTGAGCAGATCAGGTATTTCTGTTCGTCTTTTCCAGTCCCTGCCAACGAAAATTGTTGCGCATTATAATTTTTGTAATGAGGTGTATTTAATCAACGGACTACCAGCC
>BNJT01002329.1_pt1 | contig 47194 bp, 76 predicted proteins | sample 8540491 | NCBI WGS metagenome assembly BNJT01 (sample SAMD00202455, study PRJDB9452) | human saliva metagenome | host: Homo sapiens | reverse complement strand
GGGTTACGTATTGCTAGCACCAATTGAAGGACGTGATGATGAGAGGTAAACATACTCAAGCTAATGCCATTCGGCTAGAGAGTGGTGAAATTATTTGTCAAGTGAGAGCAATTTGAAAAGTATCCTAGATAAGTATCCTCTTTTAAAAGATTCCCTTTATTCGTGGTACAGCTCATCTTTTTGGAATCATTGTATGTAGGAATGGAAAGCCCTAACTTGGTCGACAGATATGTCCATTTCAGAAAATGAAGAAGAAGGCGTGAGCCCTCTAATAATGTGTTTTTCCATTGGTATTTCATTAATTTTTGGTATTCTACTCTTTTTATGTTGCCTGTTGGACTATCACATCTTTTTCCAACTTGATTTCAAGTAGTTTGGGACAAAAATATCTTAGAGGGTGGTATTAGAGTTGGTATTTTCCATATGTTATCTTCTATTGATTAGTCAAATGAAAGAAATTAAGCGTGTCTTTGCTTATCATGGTGCAGAACATAAAACCATTCATTGTTATGAAAAAGGATTAGCCTTAACGCCCAAAAATGCAAAAACAATTTACTACCTTACATCCAAGATGTGGAACAAGTTTTTTATTTTTAGTAATGATTATTAGCATTTTTAGTTTTTGCTTTTTGCTGGAGTAGACAATTTATTTGTTCGCTTTCTTTCTAGGGTGAGTGTTATGCCAGTGGTTGCAGGTTTAAGTTATGAAGTTTTAAAATTTACAGGTAAGTATAGCAACAAAAAGATGGGTTAAGTGCCTTAGCTTACCAGGGCTTTATTTACAGAAATTAACAACAAGAGAGCCAGATGAACAAATGCTAGAAGTGGCAATAGTTGCCTTAGAAAAAGTGCTTAAAGTTGAAGAAATTGAAGACAATAAAAAGAATCTCACGAGATGTAGATTCTTTTATTTTAATCTTCAAATTCGCTAACATGAAGATGCAAATTATTACTGATATTTTTCAACGATAGTGACCACTGCTGTTAAATCACCATCTAAGTTAATTGTATTTAATTGATGAACTAAAAATTTCTATACTTTTTAAAAAGTAAAAATCCGGATTTTTATATTGACTACGCCAAGCGTGCTGTTTTTAACTTCTTCAAAAATTCTTGGATAGTCATTTGTGCTTGTGCTAATAAATAGCGAACAAATCTTTCTTGAGATCCTTTTTAAGGATGAGAATCTATACCATATTGAAAAATATGTAGATAACCTAATTTTTAACTTTGCGTAATTCTTCTAAAAGAGACTCTAAACTCTTTTCAGCCGTAGTGCCCTAGGGTGATTAAATGTGTTGCCTCCATGGAGTCACTCCTTTATATAGCATTAAAAATTTTATACACTATCTTTATTATAACTAACATCTTAGAAAAATAAACCTATTAAGCTATAAAATAGTGTTATTTTCTAAGATTCAACAATTTTAAAAATTTTAATTTTTAAGAAAAAGTTTGCAAAATTAGGACAAAATGGGTAAATTAGTAGAAAGATTTTTATTTTTAGTTATACTACAACTAATTGTAATAATTTATCATTATAAAGGAGTGATAGAATGAAAAAGCGTGAGTGCTTTGTTGCTTTTTGTTTAATGGTTCTATCTTTGGGTGCTACCGCATAGTGCAAAAAGCAGATATTATTACCAAAGATTTTACCTGAAGTTAAAGCAGGTAGTTATGTCATTTATGATGCAGATACAAGCGAAGTGCTTTTTGGTAAAAAAGTACACAAATATTGAACAGCCAGCACAAATGTCACAGTTAATGACAGCTTTATTGGCGATAGAAAAAGGCAATCTAACGGATAAAGTTAAAGTGCCGAAATTACCCTAAAGATGTTGAATATGCCAATCGTCTTTATCTTGATGAAGGCGAGGAACTCAACAGAGAGCCTGGTTGAAGGTGCTATTATCTATAATGCAAGTGATGCCAGCTACAGCTTGCAATTCATATTGGTAAAACCTATGAAGAATTTATCACGATGATGAATGCGAAAGCAAAAAAGAACTTGGGATGACAAATACCGTATTTACTTCCGCTTATGGTTATGATAAAAGAACAAAAACAACAGCGTTAGATATGGCAAAACTGGTTAGTGCAATTATTAAAAAATGAAACCTATATTAAATATGCCAATAAAACATCAATGAGTTGGACGAGTAATTTACTATCCAAAGATGATATTCCTAATGTAAATACATTTAAAAATTACTACCAGAAGCTGTTGGCTTAAAAATATAGTGACGCTCAAAAATGGGACCTTTGGTTTTTGCAGCTAGCGTCAACTTAGAAAGAAGAAATATTGTTGGTCTTATTTTTGAAAGTTCGAATAGAGATGGTCTTGCTAGTGCAATGTCGGACTTACTTTCAACTCAGGGGTAGATGGCACAAAGCGTCAAAGAGTGATTCAAAAGATGAGTGCTGTCTACTTTAAATTTTTGATACTGATAAGGTCGTCTCTGTTTTAGCTGGTGCAGATTATTATGCACCGTACCAACCAACGGTATGAGTACCCTAACCTATAAAACAGCGATTACCAAATTAGCTCTACCGATTACCAAAGGGTGAAACACTAGGTGTCGCAAGTATTTACTCAGGTAAAGAAAAAGTAGCAGATGTTCCTTTAGTTGCAGGAGAGGTGTCAAAAAGAACTTGGCAATTGGAAAAATTATTTTTAATTGTCATTTTATTGGGTGTCGTTTTAGTAGTCGTATATACATTCTTAAATAGACGACCTACGAACAAGAGAGAAAGCCAACGAGAAAAAGAGTGCAACAACAAGTTAGACCAAAAGCGAAAAACGAGAGCATTAATGCCTTCGAAAGAGGAATTATCCGACCTATTAAAAATCCGAGCAAAGGTTCTAATAAAGGTAGAGAAAAATTAGAAGCGAGAATGAAAAAGAAAGGCAGATAAGAGATGATCTCAAATATCTATTTTTCTACGGCAATGAATCCTATCTCATTGAAGAAAAAAACGAGAGAAATCATTGCCTTGATTGAAAAAGACTACGGATCATTTTATTTAGAACATTTTAGATAGTGAGATTAGCCTAGGGAGCTACTTTTAGCATTAGATAGCCTACCCCTAGGCTTTTTAAACGTGATTTTATTTTTAAAAAATCCTAAGTTTTAAAGAAAAAGTTAAATAAAAAGAAGAACGCAACTTTTTGTCTTACTTTGAAAAACCAAATCCAGAAGTTATTTTTGCTTTCTTTAGATGAAATTGATAAACCTACTACTAAAGAATATGGCTGAAAAGTCTACCAGCTTTTTGATTAAACCGCTTACAGAAGACAACTTACGTGCGTTTTTCTTTAATGAAGCAAAGAAGAGAAATAAAACACTAGAGGCAAATGTCTATCCGTACCTGATGAGAAAAAGCAAAGGAACTACCATTAAGTATTCTTGTTAACGATATTGACGAAAGCATGTATCAGACAGAAAAAATTCTCTAGGACTTGAAATTTTTGAAAAATTGGTGTTGTGACCGTTGATGAAACCATTTTTCACCTTACTAGATGGAGTGGTAGAAAAATATAAAGAAAGCTTATGCTGCTTGGGAAGACTTATCCTTCTTGGGTGAATCACCTCAAAAAGTCATTTATCAGTTGATTGATGAATTAAAAAGAATTCTTTTAGTCAAATCGCGTCTTAGGGGAGATAGTCCAAAAGGAAATCGAAAGTTTTTAAAAAGCATCCTTTTGTCGTAAAAAGCAATTAGGGCGGCGGGACATCTTGATGAAAAAGCCTTAGGAAAAGCCCTTTCCTATCTTTTTAGAAGAAGATATTGCTTTTTAAAAAGCGGGGTGTATTTAGATCAAAAAGGAAAAATGAGTGACTTATTGGTACAACTCATCACAATTTTAGAAAAAGACATTAAAGAAACTTTCTTTAGCGCTTCAAATTGAAATTGCAACGTATTTTATTGTATGATAAAGGAAATAAATAATTATATTTTCTGCTTTAGGAGGCACATTGTGGGTAAAAAGACGATAACTGATATTAGTGTTAGAGGCAAACGTGTTTTTAGTTCGTGTAGATTATAACGTTCCTATCGATCAAAAACGAGTGGCGAAATTACAAATGATGAGCGAATTAAAGCGACCTCACCAACTTTACAGCATTTACTAGATGAAAAAGCTAAGATTATTTTAATAGAGTCATATGGGGAGGACCAAAAGGTCAGAAAGTTGATACCCTAAAAGCTCGACAAAGTGGGAGAACGTCTTAGTGAACTGCTAGCTAAACCCGTCAAAAATTAGATGAGGTCATTGGTAAAGAAGTAGAAGATGCAATACAAGCAATGCAAGAAGGCGACATCATTTTATTAGAAAATGTGCGTTTTTATCCCGAAGAAGAGGCAAATGACTTAAAATTTGCTAAAAACACTAGCCAGTTATGGCGATATTTTTGTGACCGACGCTTTTTGGTACGGCACATAGGGCACATTGTTCTGCAGAAGGTATCGGACATTATTTGCCAACAGTGGCAGGATTGTTAATTAAAAAGAAATTTCTTCTTTAGGAGGTGCGGTACTCCGTCCAGAGCGACCTTTTCATTGCAATTATTGGTGGGGCCAAAATTTCAGATAAAAATTGGTGTCATTAGAAATATGTTAACAAAAGCAGAAACATTAGTTATTGGTGGTGGAATGGCAAATACATTCCTAGCTGCAAAGAGTTACTTAATGCGTTCGTCATTAGTCGAGCTGACAAAAATTGAAGAAGCGAAAGAAATTTTAAAAGAAGCGGAAGAAAAGAATGTTAAAGATATGCCTACCTTTAGACTTCATTGTTGCCAAAAGGCTTAGATTTACCAGATACAGCTAGAGCCTGTGCAATAGATGCTCTTGAAGAAGGCGATATGGCGCTTGATATCGGACCAAAAACGATAGAAAGCTATCAAGCGGTAATTAGGGATGCAAAGACAATTATTTGAATGGACCGATGGGTGTCTTTGAAGTAGAGGCCTTTTCTAAAGCGAACGAGTGCTATTGCACATGCAGTCAGTGAAAGCAGCGGCTTTACCGTTATTGGTGGTGGTAGCGATTCTATTGCGGCAATTTACAAGGCCAATGTTCAAGATAAGATTAAGCACATCTCTACTGGTGGTGGTGCATCTTTAAAATTTATGGAGAGGCAAAAATTTTGCCGGGTCTTGCAATTATAGCCGAAAGAGAAGAGATAAAACTTCTAAAAACCGTTGATTTTAGGTAACTGGAAAAATGCATAAAAACAGCAGAAAGAAACACAAGTTTTTGCCAACGGCTTATTGGATTTTTCAGTAAGTGACAAGACTTTAGGTATTCTTGCACCGTATACGACTCTGCCAACACTCTATCGCATTTTAGGGTGATAGCCAAGTTAGATTAGGGGGACAAAACTTTTATCCTGAGGCAGAAGGGGCTTTTTACTGGAGAGATTGCCTTGGAAATGCTAGAAGAATTTGGCGTATCTTATGTTTTAGTGGGTCATTCTGAACGACGTACAATTTTTGGAGAAGACAATGACTTCTTACTAAAGAAATACAACTATGCTACTAAAAAGAATGTCACACCAGTTTTATGTGTAGGCGAAAGTTTAGAAGTACGTGAAAATAGAGAAAGCGTTTAATCATATCGAAAAAGAACTAACTGCAATTTTTCTAACATTGAAAGCCGAACTACCAAGAGAAATTGTGATAGCCTATGAACCAATTTGGGCAATAGGTACAGGCTTGTCTGCAAGTGCTGAAGATGCAGAAGAAATGCTTGCGTTTATACGTAGTTATCTTGCAAAAATCTATGATGATGAAGTGGCACAGCGTATTTATTATATGGCGGTAGTGTTAAAGTTGATAATATTACAAAGCTATTAGAAAAATAATATTGATGGCGTCTTAGTAGGTGGCGCAAAGCCTTTTTCACTGAAAGCTTTAAAAGGCTTAACAGCACTAGGAGGCGAAAGTCGTGAATAAAAGTCGTACTAATGATTTTGGACGGTTGGGGTATTGCTGAAAAAGTGAAATTAATGCCTTTACAGAAGCTAATACGCTCTAATTTGGACTATCTTTTAAAAGAGTACGCTAATAGCAAATTACTTTGTTCTGGCGAGGCGGTTGGTTTACCGAAAGGACAACAAGGTAATTCTGAAGTAGGTCATTTAAATCTTGGTGCGGGTAGAGTAGTCTATCAAGAATTACTACGCATTGAACGTGCCATTCTTGATGGTAGCTTTTATACTAATGAGAGTTTTTCTCACGCTCATTAAACGCTTAAAAGAAGAGCTTTGCATTTGCTAGGATTACTTTCTGATGGTGGTGTGCATTCTCATCAAAATCATCTATATAAGCTTAATTGAGCTAGCAGAAGGGTTAGAAAAAGTTTACATCCATGCTAGATGGTAGAGATGTTCCTCAAGCTCGGCAGAAGGCTATATTTCAGCTTTAGAAGAAAAATTGGCTTTTTCTTGGTATTGGCAAGATTGCAACTTTAGCAGGGCGTTATTATGCAATGGACAGAGATAATCGTTGGGATAGAGTAGCGTTGGCGATGAAGCGATTGCAAATGCTAAAGGGAAAACAAGTAGTAGTCCACAAAAAGGCAGTTGCTGATAGTTATGAAATTGATGTAACAGATGAATTTTTAGTACCAACAATTTGTGATATGGACTATAAAGGGTTAGAGGAAAATGATGGTCTTATCTTTTTCAACTTTAGAGCTGATAGAGCGAGAGAATTAACAAAAGCTTTAGTACTAGAAGATTTTTGCTGGCTCTCACGTGAAAACAGAAAAAGTGGAAATGGTAACACTGACTTCCTATAGGAAAGATCTATCTGATAAAGTGAAAGTCGCCTATCCACCATATCAATTAGAAAATACGTTGGGCGCGTATCTTGCACAGAATGGTAAAAATCAGATACGCATTGCTGGAAACGGAAAAATACGCTCACGTTACGTTCTTTTTAATGGTGGGGTAGAAGTACCTAATCAGAGAAGATAGGAAATTAGTACCCTCACCCTAAGGTGGCTACCTACGATTTACAACCGAAAATGAGTTCAAAAAGAAGTCTGCGATGAGGTTATTGGTGCAATACAAACGGGCTATGATTTTTATTTTTAGTTAATTTCGCTAATCCCGATATGGTTGGTCATACAGGTAAATTAGAACCCGCAAAATTGGCTCTAGAGGCAGTAGATAGGGCAGTAGGTCGTATTTATCAAGAACTCAAACTATCAGAATATAGTATGTTAATTTGTGCTGATCACGGTAATTGTGAAAAAGATGGCAGATGAAAAATGGTGTACCCTTTACTTCACATACTTCAAATCCAGTTTATTTGATTTTTAGTAGATGAAACACAAAAATATTTTGATAGATGGTGCTTTATGTGATGTGGCACCTAGTATATTAACGCTTATGGGCTTAGAACAACCAAAAAGAGATGACAGGAAAATCATTGATAAAAGAGATAGGAGGACAATTATGTCATTTGAAATTCAAACAATTAAAAGCACGTGAAGTCTTAGATTCAAGAGGTAATCCAACCATTGAAGTAGATGTCATTTTAGAAAAATGGTATTTTTAGGTCGTGCGATAGTACCATCAGGTGCTGTCAACAGGTCAGTTTGAAGCAGTGGAACTTCGTGATAAAAGCAGAAAGATACCTTGTGCAAAGGGGTTTTTAAATGCAGTCAGTAATGTCAATGACATCATTGCACCAAAATTAAAAGAAATAATGTATGTAATCAAGTCGAAATTGATAATTTGTTAATTGCCTTAGATGGTACAGAAAATAAAGGCAAGCTTGGTGCGAATGCTATCTTGGGTCGTTTCACGCGTGCTAGAGCGGCAGCCCTAGCAACAAATCTCCCTCTGCATCGTTATATCGGTGGAACTAATGCTAAACATTACCAGCATCCAATGATGAATATTTTTAAATGGTGGTAAACACGCCGATAATACTGTTGATATTCAGAATTTATGGTAATGCCTTTAGGTGCTAAAAACTTTAGAGAAGCACTTTCAAATGGGTACGGAAGTATTTCATTCGCTAAAAAAGCTGTTTTGAAAGCAAAAAGGCTATAGTACGGCAGTAGGTGATGAAGGCGGTTTTGCACCAAACTTTAAAATCAAATGAAGAAGCTTTCAAGTCATTGTAGAGGCAATAGAAAAAGCTGGCTACAAAGCAGGGGAAGATATTTGTTAGCAATTGATGTTGCGTCTTCAGAACTTTATGAAGAGGGCGTGTACAATCTTGCCGGCGAAGGTGTGAAAGAAAACGGCGAGTGAAAGTGGTAGATTTCTATCAGTCAATGGTTGAGAAATACCCAATCATTTCCATTGAAGATGGTTTAGATGAAGAAGATTGGGCAGGATGGAAATTGATGACAGAACGCATCGGTAAAAAGTACAATTAGTTGGTGATGACTTATTTTGTTACAAACACCAAGCGCCTTAAAAAGGTATCACAACAGATACAGCAAACAGCATTTTGATTAAAAGTAAATCAAATTGGTACTCTAACAGAAACCTTAGAAGCAATTGAAAGTGGCAAAGAAGCAGGCTATACAGCTAGTTATTTCTCACCGTTCTGGTGAAAGTGAAGATACCACAATTGCAGATATTGCCGTGGCAGTCAACGCCAGTCAAAATCTAAAACAGGTGCCTTCTCGTACTGATAGAGTGGCAAAAGTACAACCAACTCTTGCGTATCGAAGAAGAACTTGGCAACCGTGCCCTCTATAAAAGGCAAAACAAGGCTTTTTACAATTTAAGATAAGCACAAAAAGCACGCGTACGATTGTCGTGTGCAGTGGCACTCTATACTGACAAGCAGATCTAAATAGTAGTCAAAAACCATAGCAACTCTCAAAACCATAACGCTCATAAAAACGGTGCGCTTGTTCACGAGGTGAACCAGAATCAGGACCATCGCCTTGCAGCCTCTTTCCTTAGCAAGGGGCTTTGGCATGATCCATCAAGAAAACCCCATAGCCTTGACCGCGTACTTCTTCATTGGTGATGAGACTGGAGACACGTAGCAGGTCAAGCCGGAAAAGCCAAAAGGTATTGAAGTAGGCACCATGGCAAAAAGCCACAGTAACGCTCCTTCAAGGGCAAAAAAGCAAAGCTGTTTTCATCACTGAGGATGGTTTGATAGACTTTTCGGATGACTTCTTTGTCATAGGTATTGTGAGGTCAAAGTTTTTCAATATAGTCAAAGGCAATGTCAAAATCTTCTAAACTTGCTGTTTTAATTTCATAATTTTCTCCTTTGGTCACAAAAACAAAGTTAGTAATAATTGAATGTTACAAGGTATGCTTATAGTGCATGGCAGCCAAGGCAAGGGAGGCAGAGCCTATAGGCATAGCGTTTTTCGTCAAATGAGACCTTGGATCGTGAATAGGTGCTTTCTTGCCACTAACACTCTGCACCTAGCGTCAGCATTGTAATCGGGATGAGTTTGCCAAAAGCTCCAAAATCTTCGGACCAGGAGAAAGGGTGAATCTTGTTCTTTCAATGAAATTTTCACCGAGATTTGTTTTTTATTGTTTGGACTAACTTATCAGTTAATATTTCATCGCAATAAACAGAGGGTGCTGATGTTGTATAGGTAATTTCTGCTTTTTGCTTGCCACATTAAGCCCATTAAAGGAATAATTTGTTTTTAATCTCATCGCAAAATTTAGCTACGCAAGACTTCATTATACGTTCGCATAGTACCACTCATTGTTGCTTTTTCGGGAATGACATTAAATGTTTTACCTGCATTTATTGTACAGACGGAAAGTGCAACCATTTCTTTTGGAGGGCATTCTCTCGAAATTAAGGCTTGCATACTTTGATAAATCTGTATGTAATATTGATGGGATCCACACTCTCGTGTGGTGCTGCGCTCATGTCCCCCTGCCTAAAATATCAATTTGAAATACATCGGATGAAGGTACATAGCGCCCTTTTATAAAAAGCATACCACTTGTCATTACTGGAGAGACGTGTAGTGCTAGAGCACCTTTAATATCATTAGTAATAAAGCCGGCATTGATTAGTGTATCCGCACCCGTGACGCCTTCTTCATCAGGTTGAAAAATAAGGCGTACTTTCGTTTTCAGCTCATTTTCATGTATTTTTAAAAGTTTAGCACCAAAGGAGCATAGTAGTATGCAAATCGTGACCACAATTATGTGCAAAACCAGTTTTACTTTTAAAAGAGGCTAAATCGTTTTTCTTCTCCAGGAGGGCATCTAAATCAGCACGAAGTCAAAAAGGTTTTCTTCGCCACTACCGATGTCACGAAAACAACAGCACCTTGACAAGGTTCATAAGGTAAAAGACTCATATGATGTTAGGACTTCTTTGACATAGGCGGTCGTTTTATCTAGTTGAAAGCCTCCTTCAACATTTTCATGGAGATCAGCGTCTATGTTTAATTAGTTCAGAAAGTAAAGATTTTTGATTCTTCGAGTAAAAGTCATAAATCGCTCCTAAGTTAAGAAAAGGAGTAACACAAGACTAAAATACCTAAAATAATACGGTAATAGCCAAAGATTTTAAAGTCATTGTTTTTAATGTAGCCGAGTAGGAATTTAGTGCAATAATAGACACGATAAAGGCTACAAGCATGCCAAAGAGTAAAATGATAAATTCATATAAAGTAAAGCAACCCAAAAGTGTAAAATTTTTAGAAAACTGGCGCCAAGCATTACGGGAATACTGAGAGAGAAAATTCAGCCGCGATAAATCGAGACGTACCAAGTAAGAGTGCACCTAGTATGGTAGCACCAGGCGAGATGTTCCTGGAATTAGTGCTAAAAACTTGAGAAACATACCGATAAAAAGTGCCATTTGATAGGTGAGTTTGGAAAAATTTTTGTTACAGTGGGAAGTTTATGCTCTATTTTTCGATCCAGATAAAAAATAAAGCCATAGAGAATTAGGGTAAGTGCTACAACAACATAATTGTAAAAATGTGCATTTAACCAATCGTCTAATAAAATACCGATAATAGCGGCTGGCAAACAGGCAACTAGTACCTTAAACCAAATTTGCCAAGTTTCGCCTCTTTTGATTTCTTTCTTGAAAAAGGTTTAATTTTTCAAAAGTAGAGGTAAACGACAGCTAGAATAGCACCAAAGTTGAATTACAACTAAAAACATATCCCAAAAAGCTTTAGAAACGTTGAGTTTCAAAGATTCTTCAGCCAAAATCATATGCCCCGTACTTGAAATAGGTAACCATTCTGTGATGCCTTCAATAATACCGAGTAAGAGAACTTTTATAAATTCGAGACAAATTAAAACCTCCTAAGTATCAGTAATAAAAATCTATTGTAAGTTAATAGAGGTTCAACCATTTTAACTCTAAAAATGCTAACTCAAAGACTACTGAGATAATTTAATTTATTAAAAAGAAAATTAAAAATCCCATTAGTACGATGAGTAGTCCACCAAAACGTTTAAACCATATGAGATGTGGATTTAATAGATGCGTTAATAAAAAGTTGAAAATACAGAAAGAACTAAAAAGGAATTGCCATACCGAGTGTATAAACAAACATAGACCGTATATACTACCTTGATTGCTAGAAGCAATGGTAGCTAAGAAGGGCGCTTAGTATTGGACTAATGCAAGGTGTCCAAGAAAAACTAAATAAAAAGCCCATAAAAAGCTTGTAAATAATGGTTGTTGATAAGGTTAAAATGTTTTTCTTTCTGAAAAAGTTTAAATGTAAAAAGTTCCATTTGATGTAAACCCGAGTAAAATAACGATTAGTCCAACGATATAGTTAAAATAAGAAAGAGATTAGTTTACCTAGAAAACCAAAACCAAAACCGAGAAATAAAAATACTAATGACAGCCCGATCAGAAACAAAAAGGTTCTGAATCAGAGGTGTTAGAAAAGAGAGTCCATTTATTTTTAGTTGGTGCTGTTTCTTTAGATAAGATACCAATGTAGATAGGTAAAAGTGGAAAGATACAGAATTGAAAAATGATAAAATACCGGCTAGAAAAAACACTACTGATTAAAAAGTGTTTCACTTGTTGAATTTAATAGCATAACCAAGCTCCTTTTTAGTGATTTCTTTTTATTCTTTTATTATGAACAAATTGGCTAAAAATAAAATAGGAAAATAGAAAGAGTTCTTGCCTTTTTATTGACGATATTTTAAAAAGATAGGTAAAATATTAGGGGTTTACTAAAAAGGGGCGAATGATGACTAGAGAAGAAAGCAAAAAATGAAATTTTACGCTTAAGAGATGAGATTTCATACCATGCGAATTTATATTACAATGAAGATTCGCCTGAAGTTAGTGATACTTATTATGATGAACTAAGATTAAGAGAATTAGAAGATGACTATCCAGAATTTAAACTTGAATCTTCGCCAACTAATGAGATTATCGGCGAAGTAAAAAGTGGATTTTTACCCTATGTACATCAAAATCCTTTTGCATTAGATCTAGAAAATGCTTTTTAGCCTAGATGATTTAAAACGTTTTTGAAGAACAACTTCAAAGCTATTTTAGAAATACCAACGTATAGTGTCGAATTTAAAATTGATGGTTTATCGGTTGGTTTTATATTATAGAGAATGGTAAGTTGACTCACGGTGCAACACGTGGTAACGGGACCGAGGAGAAGATGTTACTGTCAATCTACTTGAAATAAATGATATTTTAAAGAAATTGACATCAAGGAAAAACTTTCTTTAGAGAGGTGAGGTATATCTTTCAAAAGAGAACTTCATTCTCTTAAATCAGAAAAAGAAGAGAATGAGGAAACACTTTTTGCTAATCCAAGAAATGCTGCCTCAGGCACGTTAAGACAATTAATTCTAAAGTAGTGAAAGAAAGAATTTATCTTGTCTAATTTATGCCGATTTGAGAGATGAATCCTACTGAAAAACACAAGCTGATAGTAGAAAGCTAGGTTTTGTGTTGTGCCATCATTTTGTTGCTAAGACAATAGAGGAGGCCTATGAGTATTGTTTAGAATGGACAGAAAAACGAGATACTCTAGCTTATGATATTGATGGTATGGTTATAAAGGTAAATAGAGCTGAGTTTAGTAGAATTTTTACAGGCAATAAAACGCGTGTACCGCGTTGGGCGATTGCATATAAATTTCCTGCTGAGACAAAGCTAAATTAAGTAAAATTACCTTTCAAGTTGGTCGTACTGGTGCTGTAACACCGGTGGCGGACTTAGAACCTATTCAATTAGCTGGTAGTGTAGTGAGTAGAGCAACCCTGCATAATAAAGATTTTATTCTAGAAAGATATTCGAGAAGGCGATATGGTCTTTGTTCAAAAAGCGGGCGAGATTATTCCAGAAGTGTTTGCTGTCGTGGATATAACAGCGAAAATAGGGGAGAAATATTTCAATTTCCAACGCATTGTCCAGAGTGTGAGTCCTTTAGAAGATGACGCTATCGCAGCATATTTATTGTAAAAATTTATATTGCTCAGCACAAGTCAAAGGAAAAATTGCATATTTAGTTAGTAAAAAGCTTTAAATATTGATGATAGGAGAAAAAGTGATTGAACGCCTTTTTGATGAAAAATTAATTCAAAAAGCAGTGATTTATTTATTTGACAAAGAAAGTTTCAATAATTTGAAAGGTTTTGGGGATAAATCAATAGAAAATATTTTAGTCGAAATAGAAAAAGGCTAAACATACGACACTGGCTCAATTTATTTTTGCACTGGGCATTCCTTTTGTGCAGAGTGAAGTGACAGGTAAAACACTAGCTCGTACCTACCAAAATATCGATAATCTAAAAATGCAACGGTAGAAGAGTTGTTGGCATTACAAGATATTGGTGCTAAAATAGCAGAAAAGTATTGTTACCTCATTTTTCAGATGAAACGAATTTACTTGAACTTGATAAAATGCTTAAAAGCGGGCTTTTTCTTTTAATGATGTTCAAACGACAAGTCAAATCTTTCTAGGTAAGAAAATTGCCTTAACTGGTAGATTGCCGTCTTTTACGAGAGATGAAGTGAAAGCCTTAATCGAATCTCATGGTGGTAGCATTTCTAGTAGTGTGAGTAAGAACACCGATTATTTACTTTCAGGTGAGTGGTTCAAAATACGAAAGAAGCCCTTAGCTTAGGCGTAACAATTTTAGATGAAACAGAATTTTTAAGTATATTAAATGATTAGGAGGACTTATGTTAGTTAGAAGATATTGAAAAATTGCACATTTAAGTCGCATTTTTAATTACAGAACAAGAGGCAGAAAAAGCAATTAGAGGAACTCTCTAAGATTATGGAAATGATGAATCTTTTAAAAGAAATCGATACCGAAGAGGGTCTTACCTTTAAAATCACGTTTTAGACTTAAATAATGTATTAGAGTAGATGAAGTCAAAGAAAGTTTAAAACCAAGTGAAGTATTAAAAATGCACCAGAAGAATATGATGATATGTTCCGTGTACCAAAAGATTGTCTAGGAGGATAAAGAGATGTCTATAGATTCAAAAGCCCCTTTATTTTAAGAGAGGCTATCTTAAAAGGTGAATTAAAAGCAAGTGACGTTATTGAAAGTTTCATTCTTCAAATTGAAAAAGAACCAAGTATCAATGCTGTTTTTGGCGACTGATTTTGAAAAGCTAGGAAAATGCAAAAAGTAATTGATGAAAAATTAGTTCTGGCCAAGAAGTTGGTTTGTTAGCTGGCGTACCGATTATTATTAAAGACAATATTTCAACAAAGGGATTAACAACAACCTGTGCGTCTAAAATGCTTGAAATTACGTGCCAATTTATGATGCAACGGTTATTCAACGATTAAAACAGGCCGATGCAATTATTCTAGGCAAAGCAAACATGGACGAATTTTGCAATGGGTTCAACGAATGAAACCTCTTATTTTGGTAAAGTTGTCAATCCTCGCGTGAAAAATGCAACACCAGTGGCTCCAGTGGTGGTTCGGCAGCAAGTGTGGCAAGCTTTATGTCTCCAGTGGCGTTAGGTAGTGATACGGGGAGGCTCTATTCGTCAACCAGCGGCATTTTTGTGGTATTTACGGCTTAAAACCAACCTATGGTGCGATTAGTCGTTTTGGCTTAATTGCTTTTTGCCTCATCTTTAGATCAAATTGGTCCACTTGCTAATAATCAAGAGACTTGGCATTGATAATGAATGTGATAGCAGGCTAGTGATGAGAAAAAGATTCTACTTCAGCAAAGGTCAACTATCCAGACTATACCGAACTTTTCAATCAACCACTAAAGGGATTGAGGTAGGTATACCAAAAGAATATTTAGGTAAAGAAGTTTCAATTGAAATTAAACAAGCTTTTAGAAAAAGCACGGAGAGTTACTCTTAGAAGAAGGGGCTACTGTGAAGAATGCCTGATGCCAAATACTAGATTTGCTGTACCAACGTATTATTTCATTGCAACAGCAGAGCAGTTCTAACCTAGCACGTTATGATGGCGTGCGTTACGGATTAAGAGAAAATGCCAGACAATATGATTGAAATGTTTAAGAAAACACGAAGTAGAAGGTTTTGGTGAAGAAGTGAAACGTCGCATTATGCTTGGTACCTATGCTCTTAGTGCGGCTACTCATGCAGTGCTTTTATAAAAAGCGCTACTAAGTTCAGATCGCTTAATTCAAGAAGATTTTTGAGAGGCATTAAAAACTATGATGTTTTACTCACACCAACAACGGTAACTACAGCTTTTTGAAAGTGGTAAAGAATTCAGTGCGGCAGAGCTATACAAACAAGATATTTGTACTGTTACCAGTAATTTAGCAGGGGGTTCCGAGTCTTTCCGTAGCCGTTTTGGTGAAGATAGTGAAAAGAAACCAATCGGCTTACAGCTTATTGGTCCAGCTTTTTAGTGAATCACGTTTATTACAAGTTGCAGAATGTTTTCATCAACATTTAAATAAGGAGGAAGCATAATGGGGTATAGAGGCAGTTATTGGGTTAGAAGTTCACGTCGAACTAAAGACGAAAACAAAAATCTTTTGTAATTTGCACGACGGCTTTTTGGTGGTGCACCAAATACTCACGTTTGTCCAGTTTGTTTGGGCTTGCCTGGGACGATGCCTGTCTTAAACGAAGAAGTTTTACGTTTTGCAATAAAAGCGGGTTTGGCAAACCAATTGTACCATTGCACGTTTTAGTAAATTTGACCGTAAAAGTACTTTTTATCCAGATTTGACTAAGGCGTATCAAATTTCTCAATTCGATTTACCTATTGCTGAAAAATGGTTTTGTAGAAATCGAAGTTGCAGGCGAAAGTAAGAAAAATCGGCTTAACACGTATCCATATGGAAGAAGATGGGGAAAACTTGTCCATCAAGGGGGGAATCAATTACTGCCTCAACGGGGTCATATGCCGACTACAATAGAGCAGGAGTACCTCTAATTGAAATTGTTTCTGGAACCAGACATTAGAAGTGCAAAAGAGGCGAAAAGCCTATTTAGAAGCATTAAAAGCGATTATTTCTTATACGGGTGTTTCAGATGCTAAGATGGAAGAGGGCTCTCTTCGTTGCGATGTACATTTTCCCTTCATAAAAAGGGACTGAAAAATTTGGTACACGTGCTGAGATTAACCTCAATTCATTTAAAGGCTGTTGAACGTGCTATTGAATATGAAATTGATAGACAAGCAGATTTATTAGATAGCGGTGAGCGTTGTTTTAGAAACGCGTACATGGGATGATACCAAAGGAATGACATTTTCTCTTCGCAGTAAAGAAGAAGCGGATGAATACCGTTATTTCCCAAGAGCCAGATTTACCACCTATTGTATTGAGTGAAATTACATTAATGAAATTAAAGAAAGTTTGCAGTCCTACCACAGGAACGCTATCAAAATATGCTCTCAGATGGTATTGGTGAAGTAGAGGCAAAAATTATTACAAGTGATAAATCGCTTTCTGATTTCTATTTGAATACAAAAAGACTTCACTAGCGACTATAAGGCGATTGTCAATTGGCTTTTTAGGTGATATTCTAGCAAAATTAAATACAGAAGGTATTAGTTTAGATGAAGCCAAGTTCAACCAAAGCAATTAGGCGAGTTAATTAGCTTGATTAACGATAAAGTGATTAGCTCTAAAATTGCAAAAGAAGTTTTAGTTGCATTTGTAAGTGATAAAATGCCAAAAGTCATTGTAGGAAGAGGCCTTGTGCAAATTTCTAATACTGATGATTTATATCCTATTATCGAACAAATTGTTAAAACAACCCACAATCAGTTGAAGATTATAAAAATGGTAAAAGTAAAGGCCATCGGTTTTCTTGTGGGCCAAACTATAGAAAGAAACTAAGGGAAAAAGCAAATCCATCGTTAGTAAATGAACTTATTATTAAAGCAATAGAATCACTCTAAGAGAAAAAGCCTACTAACAATATGTAGTAGGCTTTTTCTTTATCAAAAATAAATACAAAAAGTATAAGATGACAAAAAGAAGAGTTCTTAAATTTATTTGTCACTAAGGAATGAAATGGAGTAAGATTTAAAAGGATAATATGAGGGAAGGACTGTGATTATGACGCAAAAGAAAATGACCTGTTCTGCCTACTATTAACCTTAGTTTTGGAATGCAAGTCCAGTATTTGCGGGCTAAAATCAATTTCTGATTTAACTGACGAACAGAATAATATCAAATCCTCTATTGAAACTCAAAAAGAAGATTTAAAAAGAAAACTGAAGACATTAAGACACTGAGACTTGAAAGCGATTAAAAGAACATTTCAGATACTAAAAAGTATCAAAAACACTCTCTGGCGATATCAAGGTAAAAGAAAAAGAAATTGTCCAGTAACAGAGAAAAAGATTGTACACATTATAGAAGATAGATGACTACAACGAACGTTTAGTAGAAGTCTATAAAGAGGGCGATGTCAAATACCTTAATGTTCTTTTTGGATCGGAAGATTTTAATGATTTTTAACACGTTACCAATACATTCAGTACATTAATGATAGTGATCAAACTATTATGGATGATATTAAAACGTATAAAAAGAATTGAAAAACGAGCAAAATAAAAGTCAAAAAGTACAAAAATAGCTCTAGAAAATGCAAAAAGATAAAGAAACCCAAAACCATACAGCTGGCGATGATGGGTGAAGAAAAAGAAAGCCCTAGTTAGTGAATTAACCGTTCAAGAAAAAGCCATTCAAAAAATATTAAAGCGATGGAACAAGCATCTAATGAGATTGGGGCACAAATACAAGCTTTACAAGCAGCTGCAGCCGCTGCTGCCAGTCGTTCTGGAACAACTGGTGGTTATCAAGGTGCTTATGTACCAGTTAACGGCGTGCTCACTTTTCCAGTACCATCGTATTATGGTGTAACTACGAGTATGGATGGCGTGGCGATCCATTTTCTGGTGGTTCCTCTTTCCATATGGGTATTGACCTAGGTGCTCAGATGGGAGCACCAGTTCTAGCTGCTGGTGATGGTAAGATTATCCCTGCAAGAGGTATCATTGGAGCTATGGTAATTATGTAGTAATAGATCACGGTAATGGTTTAAGCACCGTGTATGCGCATATGTCAGCCTTTTACAAAACCTTTTGGTAGCGTTGTAAAAAGCAGGCGAACAAAATTGGTGCTATTGGTACGACTGGTGCTAGCACTGGTCCACATTTACACTTTGAAGTTCGTATCAACGGACAACACACGCAACCAAGGCCATATCTTGGTATGTAATAAAAATAAAAAGCGTTAGCCTTTTTAGCTAGCGCTTTTTGTTTGAGTAGATCAAAAGTGAGTGGGTGTTACTCAATGAGAAGTTTATACAGTGATTTGATTGATTAGTGGTATCAGATCGTTCTTTCTATAATAGCCAAAATTGGTTAAAAACAAGATTACTTTCATTGGCATTCATTAGATAGATACTTGGTTTGTAAAAATGAAAGCGTTTTTAATAAAGGATTGGTTTGCATATCGAGTTGCTCTATTTTATTAGTTTTTAAGAGATAGGTCGTTTTATCAAAAAACTCCCTTGTGTGATAGCGATACGATCGTCTAATTTTATAAAATCGACAGTTTGTATCTCGACTAGTATATTAATCATCTGATATAGCCAGTAGATCCAAATGAAGTGCACATAGGGGAGGGGAAGAAAGAGATACGCGAGCAAGGTAAGAATAGAGAGAAAAGGCAATTTTTAGAAAGTAGGGTAATACAAAGGACCTTTGTTTTTGTCTTGTGGCACTTGATATGAAAATTCTGGAAGTACTTTTAAAAAGTAACTGAATATCTTTTAAAGGAGCATTTAGCAGTAAAGTTGCTTGTTCTCCGCTTTCATCATTTAGTCCAATATTGATGACTTCAATACTAGCATAATGAAAAGTCTAGCAAGAAAGCTTTTTGAGAAATGATGACACTTTGAATTTTATCTAAAGGTAGAAAATAATGACGTTCCGTTAGTAGTCCATAACTTTAAAGAAAGCGCATTTTTGTGGCGCGTAAGGGAAAAAATTAGCTGTTTTGTTGTAATTTTTATAAATTGAAATAAAAACAGAAACGAGTAAAAGAAGTAGGGCGGATAAAGAAAGATAGCCTTTAAACTCTTGATTAATGCTAATAAACAGTGATGGTAAACTGGCTTTTTGTAATGAGATGAATGAGTTTAAAAGCACCTAAAACACAGAGAATTGAGAGAGAAAAATAATAGTGTGCCCACGAAATAGAAAGGAAAGAATGACGAATAATCGTTTTTATTCGAGTATTTTTATAAAATAAAGGGGAATCATTAGTTTCTACAACTTTACACAATCTTCTGTTTTTAATTCACCGATTAGCCAGAGCGTTTCTTTAGGGTCTGAGGAAAATTTTTAATATCTGTCGTATTCGCAGTTGATTTTGTATTGGTATTAACAGAAATACGATAAATATTAAATAGACGTTCGATTATATTTTGAGATTGATTGATATTGGAAATTTCTTTTTAGCTAAAATGAGTGTTTTTATTAGTTAGGCGTTTATCGAATACGATTAAAAGCCTCTGAAGTCAGTTTTAAAATGGATTGCTTTTCCATTTACGATAAGATAAAAAAATAAAAAGAGAATAAAGAGAAAAGCACTTAGCAAAGAATGCCTTTTTCTCTGAAGCTAACAGATTAAAAAGATTTATCTTCTTTTAAGAAATAATAGGCTTTTTAGAGTGTTCCAAACCAAGTTGTGAGAAAAATGAAAAAGGAAGATAAGGTAAAATTTTTGTGCCAAGAAGGCTAAAGTATCATTAAAGGATGATTTTTAAAAAGTTACGCTATCAGTTGTTTTTGACATTATCTTCGTCCTTTGTGAGTATTAAATTGATACTGAGTTTTTCTGAGATGTCGATAGCGGTAGCTTCTTCTAAGGGTCCTAAGGTCAGAGTGCTACCAGCACTTAATAAAAGTAAGAGTTTTTAATTTAAAATAACGCATAAAGGGGTTGGCATTTTAACGCTAATTTTTGTACACGCTTAATAGGTAAGTAGGCTTCGGTTTTGAAAGAAATAGCCTTTTTACATAAATATAATCAGTTGTAATTTGATAAGTGTAGTGTTCAAAATAAAATTTTTGGTTTTATAATGAGATATGAAAAACTAAGTATAATTAATACGATGTAGGTAATGTTGCTTAGTATAAGCATTTGCTTGGATAAAATTGATTGAAGTAAAAATAACCTAAAACATCTATTAGTGAAATAATTATAAATTGTGCTAGAGCGGTAATGAGAAGAGAATCCTTGCATTTTTAGATAGTTTTTGCATTTTATTAGCCATCTCCATTCAAAAATTTTATTACTATCAATTTATCAGAAAATCTATTACTTATCAATCAATCCAACTAAATGAACTAAAGTGTATCCAACTTAAGAGGAGTTTGATTAGATGAAACAGTCATTTAAAACTTTACCAGAAGAACTTTTTACCACGTGAAAAACTCAAGTATTATGGTGCTAGTAAATTGGGTAACGATGAGCTTTTGGCGATATTATTACAAAGTGTACGAAAGAGAAAATGTTTTAGACTTAGCAAGAGAAATTCTGAATTTTTCTAAAGGTCTAGAGGGCCTAAGTGAAATGAGTTTTTCCCGACCTAGAGTCAATTTGTGGTTTAGGAAAAAGCAAGGTGAGTATTATTTTAAGTGCAGTAGAATTAGCTAGACGTCTAACGTTAAAAAGACCGCTTTAAAGAAATTTTAAATACACCACAGAAAGCACAGGAAATTTTAGCTTTATTAGAAGAGGATAGTCAAGAAAATTTTTATGGTGCTTTATCTCGATAAAGGTTATCATTACATCTGAAACGGTATATAAAGGGAGCGTGATTGGGTGAGTGCGAGTCCAAGAGGGAGGTTTTTCAAAGGGCGTTTAAACATAAGGCCTATTACCTTGTTTTGGCACATAATCATCCAAAATGACCAATTATTTCCTAGTGAGAAAAGATAGGAAATTAACAAAGACATACATAAAGGCAGCTGAAATCTTAGATTTAAAAATTTTGAGACCATATTATTCTAGGAAAAGAGAGAGTATTTTTAGTTTTAGAGAAAATCAGTTACTTAAATAGGAAGAATATATAAATACTTTTTAATAAAATATTGGAAAAATTTTTATAAATTCAATTAAAATGATAGGTTGTGATTTGACTGAAACCTCGCTATATATGGTACATTTTAAAGAAGCATAAAGTTTTATTATAGTTCGACAAGATGGGTGATTATCATGGTTGAAAAATTAGTAATATTATGGAAACTAGTAGTTTTATACTGCAACAGAAGATGCGACTGTTAGGCGATATTTTTAAGATTATTGGTGGAGCATAAGACAAGTGGATTTCCTATCTTGAATAAGGAAAAATGTCGTAGTTGGTTTTATTAGTGACGGCGATATTGTAAATTTATCGCGAAACAAGATCCACGTATTATTGATATGACCAGTTTTATCACAGCTTGGTATGACGAGGAAAGCTTTGATAAAAAGATGCAAGACTTATTTAAAATTAATGTAATGGAATTGGCAACAACAAAAATTATTGATGTTGATGTTGATGATGAAGTCGATGAAGTTGCACGCATTTTAGGTAAAAACGTATTAAAAAGTACCAGTAACCAAAGATGGGAAGTTGGTTTGGTATTGTAAGTCGATCTATCATTATTCGTTATATTGTTAAACAACATTTAATCTAACTTTTGGAGGTAGCTATGAGATTGTCACAAGCTAAAGCAATTATCACGGTTTTAGGTAAAGACAGACGTGGTGTGATTGCAAAAAGTATCTACCGCTTTTGGCAGATAATGAAGTGAATATACTAGATATTAAGCAAACGATTATTGGCGAGTATTTTAATATGATTATGATTGTTGATATGGCAGAGGTTAAAATAAGCCTATCTGATTTAAAAATACAATTAGAAATGTTAGGTCAAAAATATTGGTACTGGAAATTACTTGTCAACATGAAGATATTTTTCAATTCATGCATCGCATTTAGGAAGGGGATGGGTCGATGACAATTTCAACTTCTGAAATTTTAGAAACGATACGGATGACAAAGGAAGAAAATCTAGACATTCGTACAACAACAATGGGGATTTCTCTGAGAGATTGTGCTGATAGTGATGTCAATAAAGTGGCAATTAAAATTTATGATAAAATTACACGTTTGGCTGAAAATCTTGTGGCAACAGGTGAGGCAATTTCTAATGAATTTGGGATACCGATTATTAATAAACGCATATCAGTCACACCGATTGCAATAGTGGGTGAGGCTTTGTGAAAAAGAAAGACTATGTCAAATTAGCAGAAGCCCTAGATCAAGCGGCTAAAACAACAGGTGTTAATTTCATTGGTGGCTATTCTGCCTTAGTTCAAAAAGGGCTAACCCTAGGTGATGAAGCGTTTTTACGTTCTATTCCAGAGGCTTTGAGTAAAAACAGATTTGGTATGTTCTTCTGTTAATATTGGTAGCAGCAAGGCTGGTATCAATATGGATGCCGTTAGACTTTTAGGTGAGGTTATTAAAGAAACGGCAGAAAAGACAAAAAGATAAAGATGGTTTAGGCTGTGCTAAGTTTGTTGCTTTTGTAATGCGGTAGAAGATAATCCGTTTATGGCGGGTGCTTTTTCATGGTGTTGGGGAACCAGAAGTCGTTTTAAATATTGGGGTAAGTGGACCGGGCGTTGTTTTAAATGCAATTAAAGGGAGAGAACACCTTAGTTTTGGCGAACTCTCTAATGCAATCAAAAATATGGCCTTTAAGATTACAAGAGCTGGCGAAATGGTAGGTAGAGTAGCGTCAGAACGTCTTGGCATCCCTTTTTGTATTATCGATTTATCCTTGGCGCCAACCCCCTGCGGTAGGTGATTCAGTGGCAGACATCTTAGAAGCAATCGGGCTTTCTCGTTGTGGTACTCATGGGACCACTGCAGCACTTGCGATGTTAAATGATGCGGTGAAAAAGGTGGGGCAATGGCCTCTTCTCACGTTGGTGGTTTGAGTGGCGCTTTTATACCCGTTAGTGAAGATGCGAATATGATAAGGGCAGTTATGGATAAGGCGCTTGACTTAAATAAATTAGAAGCGATGACTTGTGATGCTCTGTCGGTATTGATATGGTTGCGATTCCTGGTGATACTAATTGCAGCAACCATTTCAGCGATTATTGCTGATGAGGCGGCTATTGGAATGATAAATAAAAACGACAGCCGTCAGAGTCATTCCGTACCGAACAAAAAGTTGGAGAGATTGTTGAATTTGGTGGACTATTGGGTCATGCGCCTATAATGGAAGTGAATCCTTTCAGTGCGGATGTTTTTATCAATCGCAAGGGACAAATACCACCACCAATTCATGCATTAAATAATTAGGTAGTAAGAAATGAAAAAGAAAACAAAAGAAGAAAAAGTTGCAGACTCTAGTAAAATGATATGGAAGTAGCGAGATTACACGAATATACAATGTATATCAATAGCCCGATTCGCTTACTTTTTATGAATTTTTATGATAGGACTATTTAGAGGCTTGGGTAGCACCATAGGTTTGGCAATTATTTTAGCAGGCTTTGTGTTCCTAGTTCAGTGGGCAATTAAGTCTGACTTTCCGTTTCTAAAGTGACTTTTAGAAAATATTGTTCGTTACATTGAACAATTTAAGTAGGAGGTCAGTATGCCTATTGTGATTAGTGTGCTCTTGTGCTTTTTCTCGATCAATTCAGTAAATATTTAATTAGAGCAAATTTTCTCTTGGAGAGAGTTATACCCTTATAGATCCTCTATTTTCTTTAACTTACGTTGAAAATAAAGGTGCAGCCTTCGGTTTTGGTGCAGGTAATGCATCCATTTTTGTGGTAATTGCTCTCATCGTGACAGTAAGTCTATTAGTTTATTACAAATATACACACACGTTTTTAACCTTAGCCTTGGACTTATTTTAGGTGGTGCTTGGGGAAATTTAATTGATAGAGTGATGAAACAATCAGTAACAGATATGTTTTGACTTTCACTTCTGGCCAGTGTTCAATGTGGGCAGATGTTGGCGTTTGCATAGGTTGTGTTTTTCTGATATGGCATATCATAAGGGAAAAAATTGAGATGAAAAAGAGGCTAGTGTTTTAGAAAATGGTGTAGGTTATCGTTTAGATAAATTTTTGAGCGAAACCTTTGATTTAACTAGAAAAAGAGGCCAAATTAGCGATCGAAGAAGGTCGTGTGAGCGTTTCTTCTAAATTGCAAAAAGAAAACAAGCACAACACTATCTTTAGGACAAGTTGTAACAATTACTATCGAAAAAGAAGCAAAAGAAGAAAAATTCCTTGGAAAAAGAAGAAATTGATTTAGATATTTTTATATGAAGAATGACAGTATCATTGTTTTAAATAAGGCAAAAGGTATGGTTGTCTATCCAACAAAGACAAGTCCAAAAAGGCACGCTGGTAAATGCACTGTTGGCACATACCGAAACGCTATCCGTTTTATCGGGAGAAGAACGGCCTGGTATTGTACATCGATTAGATAAAGATACTTCGGGACTTATGGTAATTGCCAAGACAGATACGGCGTATAACCACTTAGTAGAAGGTTTTAGCAGTCATTCGTTTAAACGCTATTATATAGATATTGTTCATGGTGTACCTAAGAAAAATGTCTGCTACCATCAGCCTGCCGATTGCACGAGATAAAAATATCGTCACACGGATGGCGGTAACAAAAGAGGGTAAAGAGGCAATTACTCATTATGAAGTTTGTAGTATGACTAAGAGTTATTCGCTTATAAAGTTTTGCACTTGAGACAGGACGAACACATCAAATTAGGGTGCATATGAGTTACTTGGGACACCCACTTTGATGGTGATGTGGTGTATCAGAAGAGAAAAAGACAAATTGAATGGTCAAGCCTTACATGCGTATCGACTTGTTTTTACGCATCCAGATACAAAAAGAATTGATGAGCTTTGAAAAAGAAAATAGAGAGTTAGAAAAATTATGTCAATCTCTAGGCTTAGACTACAAAAAGGAGATGAATCATTTGTTAAGTGATAGCTTAAAAGTTTTTATTACAGTTGCTGATACTAAAAACTTTTTCTCAAAAGCTACTAAAAGCTTTAAACTTGACGCACCAGCAATTAGTTTTCAAATTCAGACGTTGGAGCAATACTATCAGACAATGTTGTTTGATAGGGTAAATAGAACATGTTAAATTGACTGGAGTCAGGGGAGCTACTTTTTAGAATATGCCCTTTCTATGAATGACTTACAAGCAGAGCTGGAAAGAAAAATGCAACAACTAACCGGTCAAGTGAAAGGTGATTTAACAATTGGAGCAAGTCGTACGATTGGGGAATACATTATGCCTTATATCGTGACAGCTTTTAAAAAGAATATCCTGATGTAGATGTAGCCTTAGAAATTTATAATACAAAGCAAGTTGAAGACAACCTGATGAACAAATCAATTGATCTTGGTTTAATCGAGATCTAATATTGCCAATCAAAAATTATTGTATCAAGATTTTCTAGATGATGAATTGGTTTTAATTGTTTCAAAAAGATCATAAGTGGGCTGAAGAAGAGAGCATCTCGTTACTTGATTTAAAGGAGAGCCTTTTGTTCTTCGCTGAAGCGGGTTCTGGTAGTCGCCTAGTTTTTGAAAAGGCCCTTTCAGATGCTGATTTTGATATTGCCAACCTTAATGCTTATTATGGAAATAGGCAACATTACAGCAATTAAAACCATAGTATCTAGTGGCTTAGGCGTTTCCGTGATTTCAAAATGGGCGGCCAAAGAAGCGGAAAATAAGGAGATATTAAAATCCTACGTATTAAAGAATTTTCAATTGCACGTAAATTTAGTATCATCTTAAATAATGACTACTTTGAAACAGAAGCTTGTAGCAAATTTATTCGTTTTTAGGTGAAGTAGAAAGTGATGATATTATCAAGTTAATATGATAATAAGGAGTAGTTAAATGTTAAATGATAGTATAAGAGTCTTTTTGATGGTTGTAGAGAAAAAGCTTTTCTAAAGCAGCAAAAGGCCTTATTTTTAATACACAACCAGCTGTAAGTTTTCAAATTCAAATGTTAGAAGATCATTATGGTACTAAGCTCTTTGATCGTATTAGCAGAAACATTATTTTAACAGAAGCAGGCGAATTGCTTTGTAAATATGCTAATGAAATGAATGAAAAGTGCAAGTGTAGCCTAGAACGTGATATGCAAGAATTAAATACGACTATTATTGGTCGTCTTAGAAAGTAGGTGCAAGTGCAACAATCGGCGAATATATTGCACCAGTTTTGAGCAGAATTTAAAACGCTCATCCAAGAGTGTCTTTAAGTCTTGATGTTGCCAATTCGATGAAATTGAAATGGCGATCCACGATACCGCTCTTGATATAGGGCTAGAAGGACCACCAATTGGTAGATTTAGAATCTATTCCGTTTTTAGATGATGAACTCGTTGTCGTTACCAATCCGAATCATCCATGGAGTAGAATTAGATTCTATTTCCGTTTTTCGAACTAGATCGTTTTCCGTTCATTTCTCGCGAAAAAGGTTCAGGTACCCTTTTAGCCGAAATTCATAGCTATATGAGAAAATCTGGTTTCGCACGTACAACTAAATGTGATGATGAAATTAGGTAGTACTAAGGCGATTAAGACGCTGTAAAAATGGTATCGGTTTTACCATTATCTCTAGATGGGCAGTGAAAGAAAGAAGAACTCAAGAGATGGCTCTTTAGCGATGATTAGAATTAAAGAAGATAAATTTAAACGTCAATTTAGAATTGTGTATCACAAGAAAAATTTAAAACACAAGCAAATGAAGAATTTATACGTTTCTTAAAATCAAGAGAATTTTTAAATTAAAAAGCATTGTTTCTTTTGAGACAGTAACTTTTCTATCACTATAAAATTTTGGAGGATATAGTGAAAGCAAAATTATGTGATGAATTATCACAAGTTATTAAAGCAGGTTATAGAGAGATAGGTTCGCTTTTAATAGAATCGGGCGCAGAAATTTACCGTGTGGAAGAATCTATTAGTAGAATGTTAAAAGGCTTAGTGAAGTTAGGGCTGTAGAAGCATTTGCCTTCACCAACTATGTTGATGGTAACGATTGAAACGCCAAAACAAATTTCTTTTAACTAAGACAAAGCGGACTTTTTAAAAGAGGCGAATTTCGATAAAATTGCAAGATTGAATAATTTAGTGCGAGATGTTTCCAGAAAAATGCCCCCATTTAGATGTTTTTAGCTTATGCAGTGAGTGTGATTAAAGAAGATAAGGGTTATAATAAAAGTATACGTATCTTGGCGAATGCTTTTTGTGGCTGGATTTTCTTTTCGCTACTCATAGGTTCAACGCTCTTAAGTGGACTTACAGCAGGCTGTATTGTTATCTTCTCACAGTTAATCAGCAAATGAAATGGAAAAATTTCACGCAAAATAGTTTTTACCACAATAGTCGTCGAGCTTTTTGCATACGACACTTGACAGCAGTAGCAGTCAATTATTTTTCCGAACTTGAGATATTGACTATATTATTATTGGAACTTTAGTTACGATTTTACCTGGGCTAACATTTACAACTGCAATTAGAGATTTGATTACAAGAGGATTTGTTGGCAGGACTTCTTGCATTAATGGAGTCACTTTTTGGTAGCGACTTTCGATTGCAATCGGCAACTCGCTTAGCCTATGTCATTATTTCTAAGTTTTTGGAGGTATTCCAATGACGTATTTACTTTCCTATATTGTTTGTATTTTTACGGCATTTTTATTTAATGTAGAGGCTATATTTTTATTTACAGCTGCCTTTGGTGGTGCCTTGGCACGCATCGTCCTCGATAATACAGATAACTTTGGCTTGATGGTGAACTTTTTCATCGCTTCTCTTGCAGTCAGTATTTATGGCGAATTTATGGCAAGACTCATCTAAAGTCCCAGTAATGATATATACGATAATTGGAATATTGCCAATCATTCCAGGGCGTTAGCATTTACAAGGCTATGGCAACGCTCTATCAGGGCGATACAGAAAAGTTTTTACAAGTTATGGGTTAAGTACCTTAGAGATTGTTGGTGCAATGGTTTTAGGTATTATGCTAACATCATCTGTCGTACGTATTTTTTTAAAAATTAGACGATTGATAAATGTATCATATTTCAAATAGGAGGCTTTATGATTACATCAAAAGAAGCTTTTTCTTTTTAAAATTAAAAGAAGGTATCATAGATGAGTACTATTCCGCTTCTTGTTTTCGCTTGATAGCTAAACATTTAAACGAAAGTGATAAAACAGATTTTTAACTTATGCAGAAGAAGAAGTCGATCACGCCCATCAAAATGCTTGCAATCTATGAAAATTATCCGATGTCGCATTCGAAATCAAAATACCAGACCTACCTTTGATTGAAAAATATTTTAATGTTTTTAATCGAATATAAAGTGAAGAAGAATCGTCAGTGTTTTTATGAAAGTTTATATCAATTTAGTGAAGATACTGGAACATAAGGCAATTTTTAAAGCGATTAAAGAGGAAGAAGAAGTTCATTTGAGAAGTGTAGACGAATTGAGTTTTTAAAAATATAAAAAGGGAAGATGACTAATGAGTGAAGAAAAATACTCCCCTTTCTATTTTGTGGCACAAATTGGTCACGAATTAAGGACACCGCTAAATTCGATTAAAGGCTTTGGCGGCATCCTTTTTAGAAGAATACTTAGGCGAGTTAAATGAAGAACAAAAATACCTTTCTAAAAATGCTCACAAGTGCTGATGATCTCTTGAAAAATTGTTAATCAGATTTTAGATTGGGCAAAATTAGAATCAAATGAAGTCGTTCTAGCGCGTGAATGGCTTAGCTTTTACGACAAGTTTGTTTGGAAATACAGGACCTTTTTGAAGTCACATTACAAAAATAAAAATCTCATACTTTCTGTTGACGAGTGAAAAATGACTATCAAATTTATGGTGACATTAGTAAGGTGCGTCAAGTATTAATCAATATTATTAGTAATGCGATTAAATTTACAGAAAAAGCTGACATATCAGACTTTCTTTTTGAAGAAATGGCTTCACACATCGTTTTAAAAATACAAGATGATGGTGTTGGTATGGATGAGGGCGACCAAGCGTATTTTTATTTGATCCCTTTTATAATCAAGGTAGATTAAATAATGAGGTACAGGCTAGGACTTTGGATTACGCAAAGTATTAGTGAAATTACACTACGGTTATATTGAAGTAGAGAGTAAGTTGAATGTCGGTTCCACCTTTTACCTGTATTTTTCCTAAAGGGGTTTGTGGAATGATTAAACCAAGCTTTTTAAACTTGCGTGAATTGGCAAAATCGTTTAGAACATTTAAAAATAGACAATACCAAATGTCTAAAAATGAAAGCCCCTTATCACATTGCAACCTCTGTGCGAATACTTGTCCCACAAAAAGGGTTGAAATTTGTAAATGGTACTTGGGAAATAGAAGAATGCACACTTTGTGGCAATTGTGTTTCACTCTGTCCGGCTGAAGTCTTTCGAATTGATGAAAAACGCATTTTAGAAGAAACACATAAAAAGAGCAGTTATTACTAACCTGTCTAGAAGATAAAAGTACCGATTATGGCTTAAAAGATAAATTGTTTCAAACAATTAACGCCAGAATTTTTATTTAGACTCTAGCACATACCGATGAAGTTGTTTTTGGCAGTTTCCGAGAAAGCGTGTCAGCTTTGTAGCAATACTTTCGGTCAAAATTTATTTTAGAAACACTCTTAGAACGCTACCATTTAGATTGTTCTAGATTAAAAATTTTCACGACAGAAAAATGAGCTTGCTTCTTTAAAAGAATCATCAAAAGACAGTCGTCGAAAATATTTAAAAGCCTCCTATCAAAGTATTTTAAATCAAGGCCAATCTAGCACTATATGAAATGAAGAATTATCGCCTACTAGAAGAAGAGGAAGAATACTCAAAAAGATTTTACCTATACCAAGATTACAAAGATAAGTTTGAAGACCAACAACAAACTGTACCCTATCCCCTCCTAGCTATTCGAGAATGTCATTTTTGTGGTGCCTGTGAAAAATTATGCCCCAAAGAAGCCTTTTCAAAAAATTTTTACAAATGATGAAAAACACCTCTTATTTCATCCCGTTCTTTGTAATCAGTGCAAATTATGTGAAGAAATTTGTGTCGCAAAAGGCATTTTTGGAGCGATTTTCTACCGCAAGATAAATTTTTAGTGGCAAATGGCAAGAAGTTGCTAAAAGCAACACAGCGACTTTGTCCAACCTGTGGACAAAAGCTATTTTTCACACAAAGATAAGGCACAATGCTATTTTTGTGAAAGAAAGAGAATAATAATTTTACAAAAAATTAATGGAAATGTTAGATTTTAAGTCGTTTAAAAGGCTACCCCCATAGGAGGTAGCCTTTATATATTAGAAAAAGCAAAGACAGAAAAGCTTAGTGAATAAAATTTGATAAAAATATCATAGATAGATTAGATAAAAAAATAATAAGTGTGTTAAAATAAGGATGTTAAGATGAATTTAAAAATTTTTAGTAGCATTGGAGGGATATTATGGGAAAAGCTTTTAGTAATTGGTGCTGGTGGTGTTGCTAGCGTAGCAATTCATAAAATGTGCCAAAATAGTGAAGTTTTCGAAGAAGTTTTAATTGCAAGCCGTACTAAATCAAGATGTGATGCCATCTATGAAAAGTTAAAAGATGGTAAAACAAAACTTTCAACAGCCCAACTAGATGCTGATAATGTAGATGAAATCGTGGCCTTAATCGAAAGTTTTAGACCACTGATGTGGTTGTCAATTTAGCTTTACCTTATCAAGATTTGACCATTATGGAGCTTGTCTTAGAACTAAGACTCATTACCTTGATACTGCAAATTATGAACCACCAGATACAGCAAAGTTTGAATACAAGTGGCAATGGGATTATCATGAACGCTTTAAAGAAGCGGGTATTATGGCGCTTTTAGGAAGTGGTTTTTGATCCAGGGGGTAACGAGTGTTTTTCAACTTATGCCCTAAAAACATGAATTTGATGAAATTAATTACATCGATATACTAGATTGCAATGGTGGTGACCATGGTTATCCTTTTTGCGACAAATTTCAATCCAGAGATTAACATTCGTGAAGTGAGCGCTAAGGGTAGCTATTGGGGAAAAATGGCGAATGGATAGAAACAGAGCCGATGGAGATTCATCGTGAATATGATTTTTAAAGAGGTAGGTAAAAAGATATGTACCTCCCTACATCACGAAGAATTAGAATCCTTGGCGCGTCACATTACGGGGATAAAAACGTATTCGTTTCTTTATGACGTTTGGTCAAAGCTACTTAACACATTTAAAAATGCTTGGAAAATGTAGGTATGACAGCTATTGAACCAATCAATTATGAAGGAAAAGAAATTATTCCACTTCAATTTTTAAAAGCCGTTTTACCTGATCCTGCTAGTCTTGGACCTCGTACAAAAGGAAAAACAAATATCGGCTGTATTTTTTTAAAGGCAAAAAGACGGCAAAGACAAAACCTATTACCTTTTATAATGTTTGTGATCACGAAGAATGTTATAAAGAAGTTGGTTCTGCAGGCCGTTAGTTATACCACTGGTGTACCAGCAATGATTGGTGCAATGCTTATTATTACAGGAAAGTGGCAAGGTAAAGGTGTCTTCAATATAGAAGAGTTTGATCCAGATCCATTCATGGAAGCACTAAATAAATGGGGCTTACCATGGCAGAGGATAAGGCACCTACTTTAGTGGACTAAGATGTTAAAGACACCGTATTTTTGATTGATGAAGAAAAATTGATTCAAAACTGTGAAATCTTAAAGCGTGTTATGGATAGAACGGGGGCAAAATCTTGCTTGCTCAAAAAGCGTATTCTATCTATCAGACTTATCCTTTGATAGGTCAGTACCTTTCTGGCACAACGGCAAGTGGGTTGTATGAGGCTCGTCTAGGATTTGAAGAGATGGGCAAGGAAACGCATATTTTTTTCGCCAGCTTATACAGAAGATGACTTTAATGAAATTTTTGACCTATGCGGATCACCTTTCGTTTAATTCTTTTTCACAATGGGAAAAGTTTAAGGCGAAAGCCTTAGCAAATAATAAAAGTTGTGGACTTAGAATAAATCCTAATTTTTCGACACAAGAGAGGTCACGAGATATGACCCTTGTGCTAAAGGATCGAGATTAGGGAATTTTAAAAAGAAGATTTCATCGGTAAAGATTTAAGTGGGCTAGAAGGTTTACATTTTCATACACTCTGTGAGCAAAAATGCCGAACCTTTAAAAGCTACACTGGAAGTTATCGAAAGAGATTTCTCTATTTGTTTAGTCAATTAAAATGGTTGAATTTTGGTGGTGGACATCATATTACAAGGGCGGACTATAATATTGATTTGCTTTTGTGAATGTATCACATATTTTTCAAAAGAAAAATACGATTTAGATATTTACTTGGAACCTGGTGAGGCAGTAGTTTTAAATGCAGGCTCCTTGGAATGCCAAGTGATTGATATTCTAAAAAATGAGATTGACTTGGCAATTTTAGATACTTCTGCGGCTTGTCATATGCCTGATGTTATAGAAATGCCTTATCGTCCACCGCTTTTTAAATAGTGGAGAAAAAGGGAATATCCTTTTTATATAGACTAGGTGGGCCAACTTGTTTGGCTGGGGGATGTAATAGGGAATATAGTTTTTCAATCTCCTTTAGAAATAGGGCCAAAAGATTAAGTTTTTCAAGATATGGCGTTATATACTATGGTGAAGACGAATACTTTCAATGGAATGCCTCTACCACAGATAGCGTTAAAAACTTCAAAGGGCGACATAGTCGTATTGAAACAACTTTGATTATAAAGATTTTAAAAATGCGTTTATAAGAAAAGGATTGATTGAAATGAAACACATTTTATTACCATTAGACGGTTCAGATACGTCTAAGCGTGCTGTTGAAACGGCAATTTCTTTTTCAAAAGCTTTTCCAGAAGCGAAGTTTACTCTTTATATGTACTTTCTCATCCAGAAGGCGAAATGATGACCAGCGGTTCTATTATGATGCAAAATGCGATAGAAGCTGAAAAAGAAAAAGGTGAACGTATGTTAAATAACTATAAAGGGTCTTTTGATGAAGCGGCTAGTCGCGTAGACGTCAATGTAATGATTGGTCCAGTTTCTAACGTCATCATCGATTGTGTTGAAAACAATGACATTGATTATGTAATCATGGGTTCTCAGGATTAGGATCAGCTATGCGTCGCTTACTCGTGGTAGCGTAGCTAAAAAGTGCTTACTCATGTGGAGTACCAGTATTAGTAGTACGTTAATTGTGAAATAGAAAAAGTCTCCTTGAATAAGGAGACTTTTTCTCATAAAGGGAATAAGATGGTTCTATTAATTGATAACTATGATTCATTCACATATAATTTATATCAATATTTTAGCGTTTTTGTAGACGTTGTTGTTGTAAAGAATGATGATAGCAATTTACTCACAGAAGATTTAACAAAGTATGAAGCACTCATTTTATCGCCTGGACCAGGAAAACCGAGTGATGCGGGCTTTATGCCAAAAAGTAATAGAAAAATATTATGATAAAATGCCGATTTTTGGTATTTGTTTGGGTCATCAGGCACTCATTGAATTTTTGGTGGTAAGATTGTTTTGGCACCAGAAGTCAAACACGGTAAAATTTCAATGGTAAAGCATAGTGAAAACAATTTATTTTTAAATTTTTCCAATCCAATTGAAGTAATGCGATACCATTCATTGGTTGCTGAAAAAGGCCCATTTTCCCAAAAACTTTACAAAATCGAGGCAGAAAGTTTGGAAGATGAAACGATACAAGCATTTAAGCATATTAATTTACCCATCTTTGGTGTTCAATTTCATCCCGAATCAATAGGCACAGAGAAGGTAAAGAGATAATTCAAAATTTTTGAGAAATATTTAAAATTATAAAAGATGAGAAAATAAAAATACTTTATTTTACAAAATAAAGTATGATAAAAATAATATAAAAGAAATTAAATTTATATTATTTTAGGGGAGGCGATTAAAATGGCACACATTTTAATTCCGTTAGATGGCTCTTTTGAACACGCATTTGTTTCTACTCGTGAAGGTGTTAGAATGGCAAAAAAGCATTAGATGCGAAGGTAACATTACTATGGTTATTCCCAATTTAGACACTTCAAAAGTACGTGTAGGTTGTGAAGTGGAAAAGAAGAATTTTGATGCCGAATCTCAAAAAGCAATGGCTTTTCTAGAAAAAAATGTAAAGAAGAGTTTAGAGATTTTGATGAAAAAGTTAGCCTTGAAGTTGTGATAGCACATTCAGGTGTTCCTGATGAAATTGTAAAATATGCTGAAAATCACGATGTTTCGCTAATTGTGATAGGGACAGAGGGTACAGGTCTATCTCTAAAGAGAATGTTAATCGGTAGTGTTACAAAGAAATTACTAACTATTACTAAGATTCCGGTATTAGTAGTTAGATAAAAATAAAAAGCTCTGCTTTTAGCAGAGCTTTTTATTTACATAATTCACAAACTTCATAATCTTTGAGTCCAAGACGAGGAGAGACGGGAGTATCCCAAGCCTCGTGATCGGTATGAAGTAAGTCGTGCCAAATGCGAACACGGCGCATCTAAAAAGTTTTTGTATAGATTTTTGATAGATGGATTTTCATGAGAGAAACGAACTGCAGCACGAGCATCGTATTGATACAATTCTTGACCACGTTCTTCTGCTAATTCGCTACCTTCTTTGATCGGTTGACCTCCACCACCTGCACAACCACCCGGGCAAGCCATGACTTCAACAAAATCATAACTAACTTCGCCACGCTCAAGGGCTTTCATTAATTTTCTAGTATTACCAAGCCCACTGGTTACTGCGACACGAACAGTAGTACCTTTGATATCAAAAGTTTGCTCTTTCCAACCATCTAAACCACGAATGTTTTGAAGGTGTCGACTGGTGGATTTTCACCCGTTGCGAAGTTGTAGGCGGTACGGAGTGCCGCTTCCATAACTCCGCCAGTTGCACCAAAGATATGACCAGCACCACTTGCTTCACCGAGAGGGCATCAAAAATCATCTTCTTCCAAACGAGTAGGATCAATATTTGAAAGGCGGAGTAGGCGAACTAATTCACGAGTAGTCAATACGACATCGACATCCGGGGTATTAAAGCCGGTGCTTCTCATAGTAGGTAGTTCGCATTCATGCTTTTTAGCGACACAAGGCATTACGGAGACTAAATACAAATCTCTGGAGCGACGCCAAGCATTTGCGCATAATAGGTTTTAGCTATTGCACCGAACATTTGCTGTGGTGATTTTGCACTCAGAAAGGTATTTTTACGCGATGTGGGTATTGCGATTTCATAAAGCGTACCCAACCTGGACAACAGGAGGTAAACATTGGATAATTTTCTAGCTCGCCACTTTGAAAACGTTGTAAAAATTCAGTGGCTTCTTCCATAATCGTTAAATCGGCAGAAAAAATCGGTGTCAAAAACATATTTGAAACCGAGCTTACGTAAACCAGCAACCAAACGTTTGTCATTGGCAAAGCCACGCCCCAAACCATAATGCTCGCCCACGCCACACGTACAGATGGTGCGACTTGAATAATAGGAATTTTCTCTTTATCAACTCTCGCGAATGACTTTTCTGATGTCATCACGTTCCTTTAAGGCACCAGTTGGACAATGAGTAATGCATTGGCCACAATAAAGAACAATCAGCTTCCTCGATGGTACGATTACAAGAGACGCCGACAGTGGTACGGCTACCAGAATAAATGGTATCCCAGATATTTAAGTCTTGAATTTTTATCGCAAACTTTGAATACAACGCATACATTTAATACATTTGCTGTCATCACGAATTAAAGGAACATTGTCATTCCATTTGTATTGCGGAATATCGAAAGAAAAGGGGGTACCGTTCATACCTAAATTCGCGGCAGTTAATTGAAGTTGGCAGTTACCATTTCTGACGCAAGTAGAGGCAATAACCATTGTGTTGAGAAAGAATAGCCCCATATTGGTACGTCTGGCACTGTTTAACCTTTGCTGTATTTGTATATATTTCCATACCTTCTTCTGCAGGTGTATTACAAGAAGAAATGAGACGAGAGGTGCCAGAAAGCTCGACAACACAAATTCGACAAGCTCCAATTTCATTTAAGTCTTTGAAGTAACAAAGTGTTGGAATCTGAATACCAATTTGTTTAGCGGCCTCAAGTATTGTAGTGCCTTCTTCGACTTCGACCATTTCATTGTCAATAAATAATTTTACCATGATCGTGTTCGACCTCCTTTTTAAGACACCATAGCCAAAGTGATCACAACGTAGGCAACGACGTGATTCTTGCTTGGCTTCTTCTTCACTCATACCAATTTCCATTGGGAGCATATCGTCTTTTTCTTTCAAAAGCTTCACGTTCTTTCATATTCACACGGCCACAAGGACGTCTGTCGATATGAAGAGGATCAGGGACTTCGACACCACTGGTAATTTCATGATAGAAACCAAGATACTCATCAATATTAGCAGCGGCAACCTTACCAGCAGCAATTGCTTTAATAACTGTTGCTGGTCCTGTTGTGCCAGTCGCCACCAGCAAAGACGCCAGGTAAGTCTTTAAAAGATAGGGTGTCCGTTGCGGCAAAAGTGTTGTGTTTGACTGGTAAGCCGGCAGCTTCAAAAGATGTGGTACCGATAGCTTGACCGATAGCCACAATGACGATATCACAATCAATTTTCTTCGGGGCGGTTTGCATTTTGGCGATGGTCGGCCATTTCTCATTTGACTAACCATTTGTGGCTGCATCCAAAGAGCGGAAACTTTACCGTCTTTGCCTTTCGATACGACTAGGTGCTTGAAGAGATAAGATTTCAACACCTTCAGCCATAGCCCTTCAATTTTCTTCTTTTAACGCCGTCATATCTTCTACTCGACGGCGATAGATACAATAAACTTGTTTGGCACCTAAGCGAACAGAGGAGCGACAAACATCCATTGCAACATTACCACCACCGATAACGGCGACGTCTTTTCCAGTTAAATCGGGAAATTCTTCATCACCAATATCGTGTGAGAAACTTAACAGCGTTGGTAACATTTTCTAGGTTTTTCACCTTCGATATTTAATGTCTTATGATCGTGAGCACTAATCGCAACACAAAAATACTGTCGTATTCTTTTTGCAAATCGGTAATGGTAATATCTGTACCGATATCAACACCTCTATGAACAGTAACACCAGTCGATAAGATGACTTCGATTTCTGCATCTAAAAGCTCACGTGGTAAACGATAACCTCGGAATACCATAACGGAGCATACCACCAAGTCGTTTCTGTTTTTCATGAGACAACAACATCGTGGCCCATAATAGAAAGGGTAGTAAGCCGTATCCCAAGACCAGCAGGACCAGAACCAATAATAGCAACTTTTTACCAGTTTTTCGTTAGGTATAGGAGCGGGAACATGACCAGCTTTTTCAACGGCAAAACGTTTCATTCCTCTAATGTTGATAGCATCATCCATCATATTACGACGACAACGTGCCTGCACAGGATGTTCACAAATTAAACAACAGGCAGAAGGAAAAGGATTATCTTTTTCTGATTAAACGCACGGCATCGGCGTATCTACCAGTTTTCAACTAGGGGCGATATAGCCTGGAATATCAACACGAGCAGGACACATTGAAACGCATGGTACAGGTTGTTCCATATTTGCCACACAAGAGCCTCCAGTAATGTGTGCCACATAATCTTCCTTAAAACCTTCTAAACCGTGAAGTACCATTTTCACTGCCTCAAAAGCCAATAGCACAATCGGCACTTTTCAACAATGGCGTGAGCCGTATCTTCAATAACATCTATTGTTTCTAAACTTGCTTTTTCTTCTAAAACATCGTGTAGTAATTTTGTAATTGACCCAAACCAACACGGCAAAGGGACACATTTCACCACAAGATTGAGCATGACATAATTTTAAAAAGATTCTGCCATATCAATAGGACAAAGCCCTGGTGGACTCGCTATGATACGACGCTCAAATCCTGATGAAAAGGTTTCAACAACCATTTTGAGCTTTATCTTGCGATGGAATCAATAATCGACTCATTTCGCTACCTCCTTAATCCAAACCCCATAAAGTAGAACTGTTGAAATAGTCTGACAGTTTTATTAATTATAAGATAAAAGAAGGAAAACTTAAAATAAAAACAGATAATATAATCAATAGTTTTAGGGTATTATGATATTCATTTTTAAAATAAGCTGTTTACAATTATAGAACTTTATGATATTTTTATATTAAGTAGATGATACCGTTTATTCAATTGTAGTAATGTATTTAAAATAGAAGATAGGATGGTGTGCGTATGAGTGAGAGGAGCCGTATCAATCTTATAGTGAGATGCGGATAGAACGAAAACCGATTTTTCGCCTTTTTACCAATGGGGATTTTGATAATGTATTTAATGTTATCTTTTAGTATGCTTTTTAGTCTACTTTTACAGGAAACGCTTATTTTGACGTTTATATTGCCATAAAACTTGGGGATTATTTTACTGGCAATGTGATTAAGCTATTTTCTCATCGCTTTACAAATTATTTCGGTTATTTTACTGCTGATATTTATTCCTATGATACATAGTATAGCTTTTTGGTTAAAAGAAAGACACAGCACGAGTGAGTTGGTGCGCGTGTCTTTTGTAATATATTCTATAAAATTTATTTTTATATGGTGGATAGTTTTGCTATACTTAAAAATAGAAAATGTTATAATCAAAATCGCTCGTGCAAAGACAATTATTTTAGGAGGGATTTATAGGAATGCTAAAAGTGATTACGTCAATCACGATTTATATGATAGCATTGATGTAATGAGTAATTTTTATGGAATAATATTCTCATTTACTTATTGCGTGGGTACAGAATATACTTTTTGCGCTTGGCTTTGTACAAATTAGAAAGTTTTTGCCGGCTTTTAAAAGAAAGTCTTTGGTGGTTTGACACCTCGAATAAGCATGCTGGTCATGATGGGATGAGTTCATTTCAAGCGTTAGCAACAGCGATAGCAGCTCAGGTAGGTACGGGTAATTTAGCGGGAGGCAACAGCACTTATTTTTGGTGGACCAGGTGCCGTGGTTGGGTTAGTGCTTTTGGTATGGCAACCATTTATGCAGAGGCTGTTTTAGCACAAAAGACACGTATCGTATCTGAACATGGTCGTGTTTTAGGTGGTCAGTTTATTACATAAAAATCGTTTTAAAGGTAACTTTGGTAAAGTATTAGCAGGGTATCTTTGCTATTTTAATTACACTGGCACTAGGTTTTTATGGGCAATATGGTGCAGTCAAATTCTATTGGTAATGCATTTAATGGTGTAATGGATATTAATCCGCTAATTATTGGTGGCATTATTGCTATTATTGCTAGCTTCGTATTCTTTGGTGGCGTACGTCGCATTGTTTATTTTACTGAAAAAGTTGTGCCACTAATGTGTCTATTTTATATTATTGACGCGTTATTATTTTAGCCTTGCATTTTAGAGATATTCCTCATGCTTTCCACGATCTTTTTGTTGGTGCATTCAGTCCAACGGCAGCTATTGGGGTGCCTTTGGTATAGGGATTCAACAAAGCAATTCGTTTTGGTGTGGCACGTGGGTTATTCTCTAATGAGGCGGGGATGGGGTCAACACCTCATGCTCACGCACTTGCTAAAGGTCGATCACCCAACCGAACAAGGTCACGTGGCAATTACCGGTCTTTTTATTGATACGTTCGTTATTTTAACGATGACAACTTTGGTAATTTTAGTAACGGGTGTTTTCACCACCAAGGCTTAGATGAAAGTACAGTTACTGGCGTTGCTCTCACGCAAGCAGCTTTTGAAACAGTCTTTGGCTTTTTGGTAAAGTTTTTATTGCCATTACTATGCTATTTTTGCATCTTCAACGATTGTTGGATGGTACTTTTTGGTGAGGCGAATATTCGCTATCTTTTTGGTGAAAAAGCCATACCGTTTTATATCAGCATTAGTTTTTGCTATTTATCTTTTGTAGGCTCTGGATTTAGAGTGGATTTAGTTTTGGTTACTATCAGATTTCTTTAATGGATTAATGGTTATACCTAACGTGATTGCCTTGATTGCTTCGGTAGGTATCATTCGAACTTTATCAAAAGGAAAAGGATAAATAAAAAGACGACTACATTGTAGTCTATTTATCTAAAAGATAACTTATATAGCATCCTTCATTTGAGATACAGTGATAACTTCACGTGGCTTTTTGCCTTTGTTTACAAGTGATGCTAAGCTTTTTGATGTACCTTAGTTTGTGTTTCATTTGCTAAAATGGATAGCTTTTTAGATCGTCAGCGTCAATAGCATTATTTAAGGATGAAAGGATTCACTTACCGCCTCAAAAATTTATACGGGTTTGCAGTTGCATCAACAATAATAGGATCACTCAAAAGTTAAATTTTTAACTACTTTTACGCCAACAGCGGTATGCGGATCTAATAGGTAGAAATCTTCTTCAAAAATAGTCTTAATAGTGGCATAGTTTCTTCATCGGTTTGCAGAGCCTGGCACGATTAACTCATCGATGATGTTTTAGCATCAATTTCAAATTGACCTTTTTCTTTTCAAAAGCGTCCATATAACGCACGATAGCTTGACCGTCATTACCATTGACCAAGTAAAGAAAACGCTCTAAGTTACTAGAAATTAGAATATCCATAGAAGGACTGATGGTTTTTAAGAAATCACGGTTTTATGTTGTAAATACCACTTGTAAAGAGATTCATTTAGGAACATCATTAGCATTAGGCACAGATTAATTTATTGATAGAGTAGGCCCATTTCTTTTGCGTACCAAAGCGGCCAAAGATATTACCAAAGTTACCTGTTGGTACACAGAAATTGACTTTATCATAAAATTCAATTTTGATTCACGGCGTACCCATTTGAAAATAGGCACTAAAATAGTAAATAATTTGTGGGAGTAATCTACCCCAATTGATAGGAAATTTGCTGAAGAAATTGATAACCGAGCTCTATTGTTTGATTAAAGTTAGTATCATTAAAATATACAGCGCTTTTGGCAATCATCAAAAGTGCACCTTCAACGGCTAAGATATGTGTATTTTCCTTCGGTGGTCAACATTTGTAATTCTTGAATTTGACTAACACCACCATTAGGATAGAAGAAGACGATAATTTCTGTATTGTCAACATTTTCAAAGCCCTCAAGAGCGGCTTTCACCAGTGTCATCAGAAGCTAGCTGCAAAATAGGGACTATTCGTACCATCTGTTGATTGCACCAAAAGGTGTGGCGTCAATTGAAGGGCCACATCTTTCAGCAGCTGTTGGTCCGATATGCCAAAGTTCTAAAAATGTAAAGACTTTTTCTTCCAATTTAATGAGAGGTGCAATCCAGTATCAAAGTTACCTTGAGATTGTAAGCATGCTGTCAACAGAATTGAGCAATTTCTTCTTTTGTAAAATCGTCAAGATAAAGTTCTAAGATCCCATTTTGCCAAATCATTATAGGAAAGCGTACTTTTTCTTTTAATTCACTTTGACTAAATGTTGGAATTTGATCTGGAGATAGGGACCACCACCTAGGACCATACCATTTAATATCGCTGTTGAAGCACTGGCCTTTTCACTGTTATTACGCGTACTAATATCTTCATTTTTAAAACTCCTTTTAGTAATCATCAAAGCTAACCTATAACCATCTGCACCATAACGTTCAAGCACTTTTTGACGACGACCGTGGTTGCAGTACTAGCTACCGTTCCTAGAGCAATATTGGTGTAAGTTTCTTCATTTTGCAAGTCCTCGTTTCACCACAACAGAAAGCGTTGCAGAAATGGCGGGAGTTCTGAAATAGTGCAAACATCCTCACGATAATAATCTTCTCTCGTTTCCAGTAAATTTAAGGCGTCATCATCAGCCATAGGATTTTCTAATTTTGGAAAATGCATATAGACTCCTTTTAATGTAGTAAAAGGGTTAAATTATGCTTATCTTACTTTAAAACCTGTGCCTGTCAATTATTAGGGGTAGTTTTTGATAGAAAAGTTGGGAAAAACGTCTCTTGACGCAACTATTGAGAAATGCTAAAATACTAAAAGCAATAGATTTTATGCGAGGCGGCTCAGTGGTAGAGCATCCTTGCTTGCCAAGGCGAGGTCACTTGAAGTTCGAATCCTACGCTGCCGCTTGGTAAACTGTGACCAATAGTTACGTAGTCAAGTAAAAATAAAATGAACGAGTAAACTTCTTGTTATAGGAGGATGATGAAAGTAACGAAAACAAGAAATTAGACAAAGCACATAGTGAACTTCACAATTGGAAGTGCCAGATGAACGTTTTCAAGAAGCGTTAGATAAAGCATTTAATGAAAAGAAAGGTATAGCATCACTCTACCTGGTTTTAGAAAAGGTCATGCACCAAAGCTTTACTTGACAAACACTATGGTAAAGAATATGTTTTATGGTGATGCGGCAGAAGCTTTAGTATATCCTTGTTATATTGATGCTTTAAAAGAAGATGAATCAATTAAAGCAATTGGTCAAGTCCTGAATTTGATAGTTTAGTTTCAACTTGAACTCGGTGAAACCTTTTACATCTTCTAGAGGTAGTGACAGATGTTAAACAAGATCTCAATCTTGGTAATTATAAAAGGCATACTTTTAGATTGACACTGCAGTAACGAGGCTGAGAATCGAAAGGTTGCTTAAAACATGTCAAAATACAACTGCAGTCATTGAAAATATTGAAGATGAAAATGGAAGCTGTAAAGAAGAAGGAGACATTGTTGTTTTCGACTTTATGGGCGAAAAGATGGTGTTCCAATTTGAGAATGGTACAGCTGATGATTATGAATTAACCATTGGTTCTAAAACCTTTATTGAAGGCTTTGAAGATGGTATGGTAAAGAGTATGAAACTTGGCGAAAGTAGAGATTTAAATTTAACCTTCCCAAGTGAGTATCGCTATTAAAAGAACTTGGCTGGCGCAGCTGCTGTTTTCCACGTTAAATTAAATGAAAATCAAACGTAAAGAACTTTCACCCCTGTGATGATGAATTTTGCTAAAGACGTTAGCGAATTTGAAACGATGAGAAGCTTATAAGAAGATATTAAAAAGATTTAGAAAACAAAAAGCGGATAATGCTCAAATGCAATACCGTCAACAACTCGCAGAAAAAGTAACGGCTGATTCTGGTATTATTGCGCCAAAAATCATTAGTGGAACTAAAGAAGCTGAAAACTATCTTAGAAACCGCTAACAATTTAAAAAGAACAAGGTATTGAACTTGAAGAGTATTTAAAATTAACTGGCACTAAGGAAATGGCGGATGTTACAGTGTGAAGCAAGAGCTGAAAACAATTAGTCAACAACTTGTTTTAGAAAGCCATTGCTGAAAAGAGATATCTTTCTGTTAGCGATGAAGAAATCGAAGCGAAGTTGATGGCTGAGACACTACAAAATGGATAAAGACACAAATTGAACAAGTACTCACCCTACAAAGTCATCTTGACAGTATGAGACATAATATGCTAACTGAGCAATCCGATTTACTTTTAAGTGAAGCAAAAATTGGGTAAATATCATTCGTTATAGAATTTTTCCAAATATGGGAGGATAACAAATGAGCTATATTCCTTATGTAATCGAACAAACAGGTCCTGAGTGAACGTTCTTACGATATTTATTCTCGTCTTTTAAAAGCACGGGTATTTTCTTAGGAACAGATGTTAACGATATGTCTGCAAATGCAATTGTTACTGGTGCTTTTGAGCAGAAGATCCAGAAAAGATATTTATCTTTATAATAAATAGCCTGGTGGCTCTGTTAGCCTGCAGTATGGCAATTTATGACACGATGCAATACGGTAAACCAGATGTTAGTACCATCTGTGTTGGTATAATGTACGGTAATAGGTGCTGTCTTGCCAAGTGCAGGTAAAAGGGAAGCGCACTGCCCTACCCTAATGGTGAGTATGATTCATCAACCGCTTGGTGGTGCCCAAGGGCAAAGCAACGAATGTTGCAATCCACGCGAACATGTTCTAAAGATTAAAGAAAATTAACTAAAATTTTATCTGATAACTCAAATAAACCATTTAGAGCAAGTTAAAGAAAGATACAGAGCGTGACAATTTTATGTCGGCGGAAGAAGCTTTAGTATGGTTTAATAGATAAAGTTATTTCATCAAAAGTAAGGAGTTTTAATGTCTGATAATACTTTTCCAACATCAAATAAATCATGTAGCTTTTGGCCTTGGCAAAAGATGAAAGCGATGTAAAAGCAACTGATTTATGGTCAGATAGAGTACTATCTGTGATGAATGTGTTGATTTAATAGTAATCAAATTATAGATACAGAATTCAGCGAAGTTAGAGTCTGATTTAGAAGATGTCTTAAAAACCAGCTGAAGTAAAAGCGATTTTAAGAATGAATATGTTATTGGACGAGATAATGCTAAAAGGAGCTTGCTGTCGCGGTATACAACCATTATAAAGAGATTGAAAAATTATATTTCTAGTAATAGAAGATGGTGTGAGATTCAAAAAACGAATATTTGTATGATTGAGACCAACTGGTAGTGGTAAAACATTATTAGCACAAACTTTGTAAAAGATTTTAAATGTACCATTTTGCTATGGATATCTTGACAGAAGCAGGCTATGTTGGTGAAGATGTTGAAATATTTGCTGAATCATTCAAGCGGCTGATTTTTGACTTAAGATAGAGAGCAAGTCACGGTAATGTATATGGATGAAATTGACGGCAAAGATAGCACGTAAATCTGATAATCCATCTATTACTGAGATGTTTCAGGCGGTGTGCAACAAAAGCACTTTTAAAAATCATCAGTACAGTTGCGAACATGCGCCTCAGGTGGTCGTGGCATCCATCAAGAATTTATTCAATTAGATACATCTAATATTTGTGTTTATTTTTAAGGTGAATATTTGTTAAACTAGATAAAGTCATTGAAGGCGTATAAACAGAAAACCTTAGTTTCACTAGTGAAGATAGTACAAAAACTAAAACAGATGATATTTTGCGAAATTACAACCAGAAGATTTGCTTAAATTTGGTTTAATTCCAGAATTTATTGGTCGTATACCGTACATCATCTCTTTGGAACAACTAGATGAAGAAGCCTTAATACGTATTTTAAAGAACCTAAAAATGCGTTAATTAAAATATCAAAAACTTTTGAAATGGATAAGTCAACCTTGTCTTTACAGAAGGCTTGTAGTGCTGTTGCAGAAGAAGCACAAAGGCGTAAGACAGAGGCAAGGGGTCTAAGTGTTTAGAAAAGTAATGATGGATGTTATGTTTGAAATACCCTAGTGATGAAAAAAATTGCTGATTCATATCACTAAAGATGTCATTTAGGCTAGCAGAAGTCGAAAAAATTTACAAATAAAAAACTTGCAAAGTTTGATTTTACCAAGGCTTTTTGTCCTAATTTATAATGACAGCTAAGATTAAAAGAGTTATCCTTTCGTGATGAATAATGATAATAATCAAGTAGAAGGTTTTTGCCTTACCATTAGAGATAATACCTTTTTCCTCAATCAGGCTTTTGCTCGAGGTTGGTCGTGAATTTTCTATTCGTACTGTAAAAGAGAAGCAGTAAAAGAAAATAAAGGAAATCCATTCTGCTTTGTCAGGTTGATTTGAATCAAATAATCTAACAAGATAAGTTTTATGTCCTATGGCGTTAATGAAATCTTAAATGTTTTTAGACTCTATTAACAACGGGTGGCTTACGCGTACAAGTAAGAACTAGTGAAAAAATATTCTTTAGAGAGTATTGAAACGATTTTCCAACAGTTAAAATTCACAAAAGCTAAACCAGTTGTTAATTATGTTGTTAATGACACTAATTTATAGCGTCTGGAAATTTAAGCAGATGGCAACAGAATTTTTGTATGCAAGAACAACAGGTATGGTGTCAAATGAGCAATTAGACGCTTTTAATAGACAAACATCACCTTTAAATCAAGCATATTTTATAGCGGATATTTTAAATGAAGATGAGGTACTCGCGTAGAATTGCTTTCTAAAATCAATTAGAGTTGGTAGAGGCAGTTTAAAGCAATTATTAAGAGAAAATGAATTTCATAGCTTGATTTAGAATAAGTCAAAAATTAAAACAAGATTTAGATAAAACACAGAAAGAATATTATTTACGCGAAAAAATTTCGTGTTATTAGTGAAGAAATAGGCGATGCTCAAGATAAATCCGAAGAAATTAATGAGCTATCGTACTAAGGTAGAAAAATGGCAATATGCACAAAAAAGTAAAGAAAAGTTGTAAAAAGAGTTAATCGCCTAAATCGCACAAATGCAATGAGTCAGAATATGGTATTCTAACAAATTATCTGAACTTTTGCAACTTCTAATCTACCTTGGGGTATTTTTAAAGAAGAAAATAAAGATATCAATGAGGCAGGCGTATTTTTAAATAAAGGGGCATTATGGTTTAGAAAGGTTAAAAACCGTATTTTAGAATTCCTTTCTGTTCAAATTTTAAATCAAACAAATAAGGGTTCGATCATTTTGTTTAGTAGGAGCCTGAGGGTGGTAAAACATCTCTAGGACGCTCTGTTGCTAAGGCAACTAATAGAATTTTGTTGC
>BNJT01002615.1_pt1 | contig 47210 bp, 90 predicted proteins | sample 8540491 | NCBI WGS metagenome assembly BNJT01 (sample SAMD00202455, study PRJDB9452) | human saliva metagenome | host: Homo sapiens | reverse complement strand
GGGGATAAAACGAAATGTAAATACGATAGTTGGGTTGACGTGATTATACTGATTGTATATCAGAGAGTTATCGAATATTAGAGGATGAACGGAGCGTAAAACGAAATGTTGGCAAGTGTGTTACATTTGTGTTACATCTCAATGAGCATTTGAACGGTGTTTGAGAGAATAATGTTGACAGGAGGGTAAATGAAGCGATTTGGGGACGTTTTAAGCCTGAGGTGGGTACTTAATAGTGTAAGGAGTATTGACGGCTAAGCAAAGGCGAAGGAAATAGTTGTGACAGGGTATGTGTAACTTGGATGAGGTAGGCTATTTATAGCTTACCTTTTATTTTTACGTATTCAGTAAAATATTATATGCTTAAAAATATCGTATATAGTAACTATTTTGTATATTTGCAAGTAAAAAGAGATAACTATGACAAAGGTAATACACGTACAATTGATGAAAGGGAGGAAGAATTATTACTTTGGTTCGATTCCTGCGATTTACAGCGTTCTTACAGCTGAGGAGATAGGTATTAAGCAAAGTTCGCTGGAGCGTGTAGGATTGAGCAAGGGAGGGGTTGTTCTGGAACAAAAAGGCGTTTATCAGGCTGGTGAGCTTATACGCTCAAAGGTGACAAAAATAAGGGTATCTATAAACAGTTAAAACGCTGATTGAACGATAGTTGAAACGGCTTTTCAATACGTTTTTGAACGGTTGAAAGCCGTTTTCTTTGTTTTATGGGGTTGTAAAGGCGTGTTTTTAAGATAAAAAATGGCTTTGGAGTGACATTAGGGGTGACGATTGGAGTGACAGTGTAAAACGAAATGTGTAAAGAGGGGTGACATTAGGGGTGACACTTTTTATATGTTTTTGACCACATTCCTCTAATGAAAGACGAAAAGCGGATAGACCCCTATATCATTTACATCTCCCATTTATTCCGCGTATAGTGAGGGGAATAATGTCATTTTTAACTATACCGCTTTTTATCCGAAACCATTGTATTTACAGGCTTTTCCTGACTTGTTTAGGCTCAAAATAGGTGTAATTTTGTGCGTGTGTCCCTTTAGTGCTATTCTAAGGCGTATAATACCTATAACGAGTCCCACGGAGTGCATCTCTGTGAGTGGTAGTTCAAATGCATCATAGTCGGGGTTGTCAGATATAATACGTATGTGTTGTTCGTCAGACCCAGGCTTGATACGCTTGATGATGGCCCCCTGCTCCGTGTCCAACACGTATGGTCTATTCCATTGAAAGAATAATGAAGACATAGGTATGCGCTGGCACTGCTACTATGTCACCAGACTTATAGGTAGGAACTGGCTGAGTCTCCACTGACAGGAATATGAAGTCGGCATTTCTGAAAGCAGGCACCACACTAGTGTCTGCACTCGTATTCGAGTACAGAAACTTCTCCCTTTAATGCACCCGCCATTGCGCTAAAATGGTATAAGAGGTATCCCTCTGTGGGTTTTCAACATGCTTTGCTGTTTGGATGCTTGATGTACCTGGTTGTGCTGCTACATGTGACTTATCCGTTTCTGTTTTTACCTCATTATTTAGAGCTGAGTACTGTAGAATTGAAGTCCTCGTCATCTATCCAAATTTTTTGGGCTTTGCAGTTGTTCGGAATACTTTTATTACCACGAGATAAGAATAGCCATTCTGGTGAGGATTTCATAAAGTCACACATTCTTGCCAGCGTTTCTGCAGAGGCATTCATTCTCCCATTCAGAATTTCTGAAAGTTTAGAAGGGGTCATTCCTAAAGATTCTGCCAAGCCTGTCTTGCTGGATATAAGATGATTCATTAGAATTGCATTTACGGCTGTATGAAACCGTTTGTTTATTTCCTCTTTTGTTAATATGCGCTCGTAGAGTTCCATATTTCTGAAATTTAAATTTATATTTTTCTGAATTCTTTATTTGTTAATTTATAGAATTTCTGTATCCTTGCAGCGTGTTAAGTTTATTAACAGCGTCCAAAGATACAAAAAGGGGCGTGATAGAAGAATGTTTTATTAAAAATATAAAAGTATGAAAACTTACGATGTGTATTTTTGAGATGATGAGGTGAGCTGCAACAATATGGGCTTTTAAGTTAAGTTGAAGATTGCTTGAACTGGATTCAAAGCAATAATGGTACAAATCATAGCTACTTCGAAGATTATAAGGGCGGAATGCAGCTAGTTTGTAACGAGACACGAGGAAAGAGTATATGAAGAGAAGGTAAGATAACTATAACAAAAAGGCAGCTACGTCCGAATGGTAGCGGACACGGAATTGTAAAGTATCGGAGCGACTGGGGTTCGATTCCCCACCGCCTACAAGATTAACATTATAAGAAAGGAATTATGGAAAAACAAATCTATGGAAGTAAGAAAGGTAAAGCTCACTTGTGTGAAGTCTTTAAACTGCACCACAGTAATGGTATGGAAGGCTCTGAACTTCAAAAGTGACAGCGAACTTGCAAAGGAAGATTCGCTCCACTGCACCAACACAACTGAATGGAACTCCTAATTGGAAACAGGCTGACGTTGAGACTACTCACGAGGGAAAGAACAGGACACGACACAGACCTTCGGTGAGCGTGTGAAGTTGGTTGTAAACCGCAAGGATGGCAGCGTGAGTGTCTTTGTTGACGGAGTTGTGACACGTCAAGAGCAAGATATGAACATACCTGCCTTCGTGGAGCTGCAGAGTGAAGTTGAATTGATGGCTGTCGAGCTTATAACTATATTTGGGATGGAATACTCAACAAGATATTGTGCGTAACCTACGCGGAACTGACTGGAGGTAGTGATGCAGTTATTAAAGCTGCTACATTACGCCAGAACATGAGCCGTGGAAATATCGTCAGCGTACACCGTGGAGGTGCGGCGAGGGCGGTCAGGCACTCTACGCATGGAGTTCCATTCCTCAGAAAATACAAGGCTCGGATATGGAACGATATGGTGACCCAGAGCAGCGAATGAAGGAAGCTGATGATGCGTGACCGAATACGGCTTGACGGAGAGGCACGATGAGTTCTTTTGAAAACTTCACCCACGAGAAGAATGGCAAGCAGGAACATCTTACAGAGTAGTTCTCATAGAAGAATACACCATTAATGCAAGTGTACTGAAAAGAGCTGTTAAAGATGATGGCACAGCGTAGAGCAATTCGTCAGAGTTTGAACGGCAGCACTGCAGGGGCTTGGGAGGTAATCTATCAGAGTTCTGAAACTATGCGCGAAGAGTATCAGCACACCCTTCCACAGAATGAAGCACGACTGAAGGCAAAGATTAAGGCTTTCAAGGCAGATGGCTACAAGAGTCTTATCAGCGGTAAGGTCGGAAATAAGAACACGCAGAAGATTACTGACGAGTTCGGACAGCTGCTCATCGCATTGAAGCGTTGCAGGGTTCCAGTCTACACCGATGCGCAGCTCTTTGAAGAGGCAAACCGCCAGGCAAAAGCAAACGGCTGGAAGCCACTGAAAAGCCTTAGCGGTATGAAGCGATGGCTGAACAGTGCTGCAATAATGCCACTATGGTACGATGCTGTACATGGTGAGCAGGCAGCACGACAGAAGTTCGGACGTAAGCACCGTACGGCATTGCCAACGAAACGTGATGCGTTGTGGTATGGTGATGGCACGAAGCTGAACCTATATTATAAGGATGATGCTGGTAAGGTACGCACCACGCAGGTCTATGTAGTCATTGATGCGATGAGTGAGGTGATGCTTGGTTGGCATATCAGTGACAGTGAGGATTACGAAGCGCAATATCACGCATATCGCATGGCAATTCAGACAAGCAGGCACAAGCCTTACGAGATTGTTCACGACAACCAAGGCGGACATAAAAAACTTGATGCCGACGGACTGTTTAAGCAGCTTTTGCCACGTGCATAGGACCACGCAACCTTATAACGGTGAATCAAAGACTATTGAGGCGGTGTTCGGTCGATTCCAACAACAGGTGCTTCCCTATAAGGATTGGCGTTTCACAGGTCAGAACATTACGGCAAAGAAGATGTCGAGCCGTCCGAACCTTGAATTTATTGAGGAGAACAAAGGATTCACTCTATACACTTGAGGAACTGAAGATGCTTACACAAAGGCTACTAAGGAGTGGAACGAGATGGCGCACCCTGCATACGGCAAGAGCCGGCAGGGAAGCCCCTACGACAGCAGCGTGAATGAAGAAACGCAGCAGGTTACGGCACACGATATGGTGGATATGTTCTGCAACGGCTAAGCGTATGAGCACCTTCACCGACCAAGGTATCAGCGTTACCATTAAGAAGGAGAAGCCGACAATACGAAGTGATGAGCCAGCCAGGCGTGCCAGACCACGAGTGGCGCAGGCAGCAATGCCACGAGCGGTTCGTTGTTAAGTATGATCCTTACGACTTCGGAAGCGTTCGACTCTATAAGAAAGAGGCTGACGGCAGTCTGCGATTTGAACGAGTAGCCGAACCTTACGTTGTGATACATCGTGCGATACAAGAGCAGACAGAAGGCGAGGGCTGCATTCATTCGTCAAGAACAAGCAGAAAACACAGCCGACCGCATTGAGCGCACCGTTGCTGGACGTGAGAGTTGAAAAGGCTCACGGCGTAATGCCAGAGCAGCACGGTCTGCGTAGTCCAAAGCCTAAAAGGAATGACAGCAGCAGAACGCAGACAGATGAGAACGTCGTACAGGTATCTATAGCAAGTCGCCAGAAGAGTATAAGATAGGACGAAAGACGAGAGCAAGTAAGCCTTGAGGACTGGGTGGAGGTCGAGACGGCAGTGGTTGATATGGCTCGGTAGCTGGAAAAACTATAAAGAAACCGATGATAAGTCATTCACTTATACATCAAAAGTGGGTCACTTATGCACTGAAAGTGATAAGGTAATTATAAGCAGCGAGGCAATGCCTCACTGAACCAAGAACAATTAATAAAGAACAACAATATGAAACTAACAAAGAACGAAAAAGGACAGATACAAGAGTGCTTGAGACAATACGTCGGTAAGTACCCAAGTCAGAACAAGGCTGCGCAGAGCCTCACAGGAACAAGTAGCGCAACAGTGAGCAGCATATTGCAGGGCAAGTGGGGAAAACATCAGCGACGATATGTGGCGCAACCTTGCATCGCAGTTAGGAACCACGGCAGGAACAGACTGGCAGGTGGTGGAAACGAAAAGCCTATCAGGAAATGGTGTTCGCTATGAACGATGCCCAGACAGTCCAAGAATGTTACGTGGGTAGTTGGTGAAGCAGGCTGTGGAAAGACTACCACAGCTAAGCTGTATGCAAGTGAGCATGGCGAGGGTGTTCTATATTCTCTGTTCAGAAGATATGAAGAAGAGCGATTTTATTCGTGAGATAGCACGCCGTATCGGTCAGAAGACAGAAGGTTACAGCATCAGAGAGCTGCTCGATCGCATCATTGATGACCTTATTCAGATGAAAGCACCGCTGCTTCCTTTTTGACGAGGCGGACAAATTACCAGAGCGTGTATTTCATTACTTCATCGACTTGTATAACAGATTAGAGGATAAGTGCGGTATTGTCTTCTTCTCTACAAGCTATATCAAGCGTCGTATGACAATGGGGCTGAGATACAACAAGTGTGGATACAACGAGATTCATTCACGTATCGGTCGCAAATTCTTTGAACTTGAACGTACAGGTGCTCACGATGTCTATGCAGTTTGTATGGCAAATGGCGTAACGGATAAAGCACGCATATCAGAAGTGGTGAGAGATTCGGAAGAATACGAGTTTGACCTACGACGTGTGAAAAAGAGTATTCATAGAGTAAAACTTATGACTAAAGCCTCCCCAGCCCCTCCGAAGGGAGGGGAGCTCAAAGCTAGTGGTAAAACAGTGTTTGAGTACCAAACGAAATTCAAAAACCATAAAGCTGAAGGTGATGAATAGAGCAATGTCAGTAACCGATATGCTACGTATGAAGAAAGAAACCTATCCATTTGAAGGAGAATGGGCAGATGCCTTCGGAGCACCAGAGCGAGGTGGTGTATGGTTCATCTGGGGGCGAAGTGGAAGTGGTAAGACCAGTTTTACAATGAGCTCTGTAAAGAATTAGCCAAGTATGGAAGGGTTGCTTATAACTCCTTAGAGGAAGGTTTCTCTCTGACAATGAAGAATGCGCTTATGAAAGCAGGTATGCAAGACGTTGCACGGCGGTTTATCCTCATCAGTGAGAGTATGGAAGACCTTGATGCACGTCTCAAGAAGCGCAAAAGCCCAGACATCGTGGTCATTGACAGTTTTCAGTACACACAGATGAGCTTTAAGGAGTATCAGGGTTTAAGGCTCGACATCGTGATAGGGCTGCTCATTTTATCAGTCAGGCAGACGGCAACAAGCCTTCAGGTCGCACGGCAGTGAGTGTTATGTTTGATGCAGCATTGAAGATATGGGTGGAAGGTTACAGAGCTATCAGCAAGGGACGCTAGTTTTGGAAACCTTGGCTATTACACGATATGGAAAGAGCGAGCAGATATATACTGGGGTGAAACAAAAGAGTAAAAAGCTATGAGCAGAGCAAGCGAGACAACCTATTGTACAAGCTACGAAAGAAGGGCGTACAGGCCAACACCCGCGAACGCGTTATCTTCTTCGGCGTGGGTGGCGAGCCGTTCAAAACTAATACAGATAAGGCGGCTCTGCCGTGGGTTTCATTTCAATGTGCAATTAGTAATACAATGAGACAAATGAATACTATATTTTTAATGTTATCAAAAACCTTTCCAAAGGGACATCTCCATGCCGGAGAACAAACCTTTTTAAGGAGGAAAGCTCGGTATAAGCAAACTGCATACTATTCGTGCAAATTATCCTCTATGGGAACAGCGTATTGCAGAAATACAAGCAGGTAAAGGTGTATTGTCTATCCGGCAATGGGTGGGCGAACCATATAAGACAAGCAGGGTTGAAATTGCACAGCTGACTGCAAATGAGGGTGTCGGTATTCAGAAACTAATATTTATCGACAATAATATCATGCTACCTGTTATTGAATATGGGTCAGGTAACGAATTCAAATCAATGGATAGATACATGTTTGCAAAAATGACGGTCTTTCTTTCAAAGATTGGAAAGCGTGGTTCAGGAACTATGATTTATCAAATCGTTGGCAATCATTCATTTTACAAATTTTAGATATTAATATTAAGATGAGCAAGGAAAAACGAATAAAGAAAGTATATATCGCAGGAAAGATAGGGTGAAGATATTCTTAGCGATACAACTCATAAGAAATTTGCAGAGGCAGGAAAGCGTGGTTGAAAGCAAAAGGATATAAAGTGTTTAATCCGACTCAAAGCGGGCTTGGCATCATGGCAGAGAACTACGCAAAGGCATGTGGCACGAACTTCTATGAAGAGATACTTCTTCTTGACATTATGCAACTGAAAAGGTGTGATATCATCTGTCTGCTTCCTGACTGGCACGAAAGCCCAGGTGCCTTGGCAGAGTTTTTCTTCGCTAAAGCAATAGATAGAAAAATAAAACAGATTACAATGTTTGAAAAATAAAAATAGTAGATTGGATATGAGCAAGGAAAAACGAACAATAGAAATTGCCCCAAGACTGAGTGAGTCCAGGTGGGCGTATGACAGAGGGTGTTGGAAAGCCGTGGGCACGCGTGTAGCTATTGTCAAGGTAACGGCTATTTTTGGCAGGGAGAACGTATATCGGGAACGGTATAAGCAAGAATGCTGTATTTGCAAAGGAAGTGGCAAGCTTGATGCGGTGATTAGGAGTTGAGTGGAAGGACTCAGAATAAACAACTATGGAAAGGTTACTATCACATTCGATAACACCAACCGATAAGCCTGAATGGCTGTTAAAACTACAAAGAGCTATCAATCAAGGCTACTCTTTTGCGAGGAATAGAAAACAGCGAGAAAGGATGGAGAGTTGAAGACTTTGTTGATTGGTTTATCTATAAACTCTATGATCGTAGAGACATAGCAGTAGAAGTAGAATCACGTCCTACCTTATGATAGAGGTGGTCAGACAGAGTTACACATTAAACGAAATAAAAAGACTATTCAAATATATTATATCAGTAAGTAAACGAATGAGACGAGTGAATGAGTAAACAAGTTATCAGTACGATTAACATGTCAACTTGTAAACCCGTAAACTTGTCAACTAAAACAAAAAGATTATGGAAACATTTTTAGACAAGCTCAAGAAGAGATTGCAAACATGGCATGAGGAACGTGCCGACAGAATGCAGAACAAACGACAGGCACGCCTCGATGCAGAGGCACGTAAACCGTACAAGTAATGGAATTTAATGGTGAGCTATATGTGAGTGTGCACGGCATACCATTGTTCGGTCAAAGTGACCTTAGCGATGATCTCACAGAGGCAGATTCTTTCTGGTCGTAAAAGCATATAAAGATTGGAAGGAGGAAAAAGCTATGGGAGCGAACAGGAACTACGCAAGGTTTTTATACCCTGTTAAAGAAGATGCCTGGTGCTGACAAGGAAACGCTGGTCTATCAGTTCACACAAAACAGAACAGTACACCTTCATCAGATGTTAGATAAAGAGTATGATGCTATGTGTAGACAGATGGAGGATATTACAGGATATGACGAGCGAAGACGTAAAGCAGTATGATATCCTACGCAAGGCACGTAGCGGAGTACTTCATCAGCTGCAGATATACGGCATAGATACGACGGACTGGAATCGTGTGGATGCCTTTTGTAAAGACCCACGAATAGCAGGTAAGCAATTCAGAAAACTGACAACAGACGAACTCAACAGCTTAAATACTAAACTAAGAATAATTATCAGAAAGAAAAAAGACAATGGAAACAACAGTGAACATTAAAGACATGAGTAAAGAAGAGCGAGCACGGCTGCTCGCTGAGTTACAGAACGAAGAAAAGCAGAGTCGCATTGAACGCCGTGAGACCTATGAGGGGCTACGTGCTGAGATGATGCACGATGTGTGGCAACCTTAACACGTATCGCGTGACCGACGTGCGTGGATTTCATGACTGGTTACAAGGTGAGTTGAAAAGACTTCGTAAGTGTGATGCGTGATTATGGTCAGGTTCGCAAGAACGACCAGCGAAAGCTACACGATTACTGACGGCGATTTTCGCCTTGAAATTTCAAGCAATAAGGTGAAAAGGCTTTGACGAGACGTGCCGACCTTTGCTGCAGAGCGTCTAATCGACTATCTCAAGCGTTATATGAGCAAAGCGAGAAAGGTTCGGACGATCCAATGTATCAGATGGCAATGACGCTGCTTGGAGCGCAATAAGGCTGGCGACTTGGACTACAAGAGCATCTCTAAGCTGTATGAGTTGGAGGATAAGTTCGATAGTGAGTATTCAGAGATTATGACGCTTTTTCAAGGAGGCAGATAGTGGTTCAGAAGAACGCTATCAACTACTACTTCTATCAGAAAAATCCGAAGACCAATGTTTGGGAACGCGTAGAACCAAGCTTCGCAGGTTATAACAGATAAAAATCATTAACTAACTCCTGTTTAAGAATAAAACCGTCCATTAATGTGACGAGACACACATTTGGGCGGTTTTTATTTGTAATAAGCAGATAAAAAGGTGTAAAGACTTGCAAATAAGATGATTATTTGTTAATTTTGCAGATATGAGTAAAGGACGTGATAAAGTGAATTAATAGCACTACGTGACGAGGCTCTTTGCCGTCGTTATTATTATTGGACGGAGGAGCGACGTCTCCGTTTTGATGATGCACTGTGTATTCTATCCAAGCAGGAATTCTTTATCAGTGAGGAACGTATCATGAGTATTATACGACGCAAGTGTCGTGAGATAAAAGATATTCAGGTGCGCCCTGTCCCCTAAGGTCAGAATGCCAAAGGTTGACAGCACGTCAGTTAGAGCTGTTTCAGAAATAAAAGGTAGAAGAAAAAGGAAATCTTCTACCTTTTATTATTTATTCTGCTGCAGAACCGTCGTGCATTTCAAACTGGAAGATGTACTCATAGACCTTAATCATGCCTGGGAGCGAATAGAATCTTGTTTTTCGTGCGGTATAGTGGTCCCATGTTATCACAGTGGCGTGAACACTGCAATACTGTGTACAGGCGGTTTGCCAGCCGTAAGCGTGCTTCCGTTTTTCTGTAGTTCCAGAACCGATGTGCGTATCGTCATAACAATCAATGGCAAGCCGTGCTGTAAGCGTAACGACTCCTTTCTGCACACCCATGCCCACTTCGTCCCAGTCGGACTCCCATATTGCCTATAAGAGCGCAAGGAAATGTAACGGGGTAAGTGTCTTCAGCTGTTTCCAGCTGCCCTGTAGTCCTCATCTACGAGCAGCAAATCTGGTATCTCACGACTAATGAGATTGAGGATTGACGTAAAAATCTCTTCCATATTCTATATTCCCTAAAACATTGGTAATCTCCTGCTCTATTTTCTCATTGATGCGCTGCGTGAGTTCCTCGCTTTTACCTATGAACTGACGTTTGGGTATTTTTCACAGTCAGTTTCTCTTCCGGGTGAGTGCAAGGTTACGCCAGAACTCAGCCTGTGCGAGACTGACTGTGCCGGGCTTTTCTTCTTCCCTTTTTGTCCCTTTGGCGACCTTCCTGAAGTGTTATAGTACATATACCAGGAAAAACGCCGCATCTTGGGTGTTACGGTTGTGCTGACTGTTCCTCCCTGGTTGTGTATGGCAGCATACGGAAGGTCGTCTGATACCGTACACGATAGTCGCCCGGTATATATTTAATGGACGAGAAAAGATGGTTTCGTCCTGACAGCAAAGGGACCATAGGATGCTGCAGCAAAGGTTGCGCCAGACTGTTGTCGCCTTTGTCGCGAGGCCACTTCTGCAGACCACGGTTCACGAAACCTCCTTGACGGAAGTTCTCTTGATAATGGTCTTTTTGCCATACGTCCGACCTTGATTGGAAGTTGCCGTCGCATGAGCTTATCAAGGTCTCTGCTTTGACTTTTTATAAGCTCCGAGAAATCTTTTATGTCCATTTGCTTGCTTTATTCGTTTATAAATTGTATATTTGCATCAGATAGCTCTGATTCTATGTTGGATTGTATTTCCAGCCGTGAAGATGGGCTATCTTTCGTTTAGACCTTTTTAAGATATTTGGACTGTCTGAAATACTGTATAATATTGTCGTTCCATCTTGAAACTCCTTTATGATGATCCAGCTTTTTTCACCTTGTATCTTTGTTTCAAACAGATGAATCCATTTAGAACCAGGTTTGGTACTATTGTCTGACTTTCTACCTACATACTTTGCTGAATCAAGGACTTCCTCAATGTTAAGTAACATCCTATTCTTTTCAGCATAGTGTACATGTGGCTGATTAGTCCATTCATCTATCTTCTTCGTGATATGCCAATCTCTCTTCCAAAGTTTTGAGTGGTAATAGTTGTACCTTGTAGCTGCTTGCGTGCCTCCTTTTTTATCTCTTTAACTTCATTCTTCTCTGTTCCGTATATGCACCCATCTACATAAGGACAATGGTAACAATCCTTTACTCTATTCGTAAACAGACTCTTTAACTTGTCTTTTAAACTCGGATTATAGAACGGACAACTATCGCACGACTTTGGGAAATACGGATGATCGTCAGAGAACGTCTCGCCCGTTGTGCCAGGGTTGCCTTTCAATCCAGCTTGCGCTTCGGAGTGTACATCCTCAGCAGGCACAGGCGTAACCGCCTCGTCTGTACTCGTCAGGCTACACTTACAGTTCCATCTGTCCCCTGGGCGATGTTCCGTCCAGAACTTATCGTCAATCGGGCGTATCGTACCCCAGTACTTCCGGTGGTCTTCTCCTGGATGCAGACTGGTTGAGGGCATCCACTTGAGGTTAGGCAGCTCATCTCTCTCACGGCGGAACTGCTGCCAGTCTGCAGCCTGATGTGCACGGAGTACAGCCGTGTCATATTCAGTCTTGAGCCAAGAACCACACTGATGAGAGGCAATCGGTAGAACATCATTCAACCACTGATTGAACGACTTTAAATTACCATTTGAATCCAGTAGTCGTGCAGCCATATCATTTTGCGCACGGTGCACCTTGAATGCAGAGAATACCTCATTGCTGTGTTTGAGCTGTTGCTGGAATTCCTTGTCATGATCGGAAGATACGAAAGCCTCGTCTGTAGCTTGGTTGAAGATGTCCCGTACAGCTTTATAGAGATATGGTTCTATGTCAGTCTTCACATTGAACTTCTTGTTGTAGATATTCTCAAGTGCCTTTCTCAAAACAGCCTCACTTATCTGAATATCCATAGAAGGCGCATCATCTATATCGAAGTAGGTGTTGTTGACTACCAGTCTAAACGAGCCCCGTTCTCCGGGGCTTTCACGAAAAAAGAGTGCAGGCGATTCTTGAACCTTGAGATTTGACCTTTGCCCTTTGACGTTTGCGTAGTGCCGTCAAGGTCTTCTTCCTCTGTCTGCTGCTTTAGTCTTTCCTCACGTGCTTTTTCTCCTCCACCTGTTGTTGCTTCTGCTGGTCGTAGTCCTTCGGTTTCTCAATACCGAATTTCTCGTAGAGGTAATCATCATCAATAGGAAGAGAGAAGGTCGTGTGCAGCTGCGTAAGAACACTCATCTCTGTATTAGGGTCAACGTCTTTCTTCTCAGGGAAGCAGAACTTTCCACCAGAGGTGTTGATACCCATGCGAGCAAAGATGTCTGTCATATCGTAGTTCAATACCTTGAGCACATATTCACGATCAGCCTTGGCAACACTTTTCTTCCACTTTCTTGTGAACAGTTCCAAGAGCCTGCGTGCCGTTATCAGAGGATTCCGTAGTTAGTGTATTACCAAGGATTAGCTTTGATATTTCGCTGTTACAACGTTCTACAAGTCGCTCGTAGACATCTGCAGAGCCAGTCTTGTTCCCAGCTTCACGTAGCTGCAGCTCCGTGTCCTTGCCGTGAATGAAAGTAGCAAGAGGAACCGATAGAGTTTGCATCCTGCAGAGCACGTTCACGAGCATCCTCATCGTCAGTGTCGTAGATATACTCCTGAATGGGCATACCGAATACTTCTGAGAACTGTGCCCAGTCAGCAGTCGTATTACGCTTGTATATGACCCATGGTGCAGCTTTTGCAAGTAATCCAAGGTCGGCATCTCGACCAACGAATAGAAGGTCGGAGAATTCGTCCCAAGATATTCCTTGAATGTCTGTCTGCCTGCTAAGGATGAGCTTGCGGATTGGTTCAACGTGCTTGCGAGGAACGAGGTCGTAGTCTATCCATTCGTTGTTCTTATAGAACTGAAGTAAGGAGAATCCCCAGAAGCGTGCGTCAAGGATGTCCGATACACAGCGATAGAACCACGGTGAGAGTATCTGTTCGTTGATAGCATCATCGGGTTTTCCATTACGTTGGAACTCGACACTTGAAGACAATACGGCATTCTTACGCTTGTCAATTACACTGGACAAGTGTGCGTCAAAGCAGGATATCCGTATAAAGGTCATATAGTTTAGTACGCTGAGCATAGTCAACATTCTCTGCTGCATGAATAGCAGCCATAAAGTCAGAGGTATCTATGTTAAAGCGTTTAGGCTGTGTCAGCCTGATGATAGCAGGCTGCTTCTGATTCAGTCGTGGAATATTGCCACTGATAGTTATTCTTTTGTTTTTCTTACTCATATCTATAATCTGTTTATTCGTTTTCTGTTACTTCTGAACATCAGTGATGCCTTTGCCGCCCTTTCTTCTTCAGGCAAGAGCGGCGCACCATCTATAGAGATCTTCTCCTCTGCAACAGCTCTCATCCACTCAACAGCTCTCTCGTATCGATCCTTGCGCACCTGAGAGAGCTTCATTGGATTATGTATGCAGAAGATGTGATGAGACTGCAATGTCAATCACCATCATCAGAATGAGCTGATTACGCTTCTCACCTGTTTCGAGAATATCATATTACAGTCGTAGCGTTTGTTAAGATAAAGCTTCGCATTTCAGCGATAGCCCTATCTTCACATATCTCTACAAGAGTCTCATCGTCTCTAACAAGTGCGTCGAGAATCTCCCTATGTACGCTTGCGTCATAGTCCTTGATGTCTATAAATCGGCTCATATTCTGTATTTATTTTTGTTTCTTACGCTTCTTCTGGTCTGTGTGAGCGGTCGGTCTGCTCGTTGTGCGGTCTGGTCAATCTTTCTGTTTCCACCCTCTACGGCATCAGGACCATCGGCAGGATATTTCATTGAAAGGGTGAAAAGTTTGAACTGATCTTCGAGTTCCTTCATGTGGGGATTATCCTGCTCATTTACATTCAAAATAAGATTACCCTCACGATTCATAGGTTCAAGGTTCGCTTCAATACGAGTTGCCTTGTCTGTTTTCTTTTCCTCGTCACCTTGAATATAGAGAGTAATATTCTTTTCCTTGCGTACCTTGCGCACAAGCGGACGGAACACCTGCTGGAAGAAAGGGTCCTGCAGTTTGTTGTTTTCCATCCAGCAATAGACAGTACTACGTCCTGCAACATATTCAAGCAGCTGCACATACCAGTCGATGAACTCTGAGTTGAGAGCCTGTGCAAGGCGTGCCTTAATTACGTAGAGTTTTCCGTCTTTCTTTCCAAGCAGCATTACAGCTTTGAATGACTTGCCTTTCTTTCCCCGGCTTTCTCCAGGAGCTGGATCACCGTAGATGATGAGAAACTTGAATTTGGACAACGGGGGTACTTTGCCATAGACAAGCTGCTTGAATATCTCACCTTCGGAAATTGGGTTATTAAAGTATTCGTGCTGTTGTGAGAGTGTTGATATTTTTAGAAAGTGTACGGTCGATGTGCTCCTCTGTATTCTTCTCAGGCCAGGTGCTCTTGCCACTATTATCACGAATGTTAACGATATCCCAATGGTCTGCAATCTCCCCAGCACGTGTGACACAACAGTCCTTGGCGATGATATTTCCGCAAAAACAATCAAGGTAGGCTCTGATGCTAGAACGTGTTGGATAAAGAGCTTGTTCCCACCATTCCCAACGTTTCTGGATGATATCAGGGTTCTGGTGTCCTCGTCAGTATCGAGAGTCGTCAACAAGCAACACATCTGGACGAACAGCCTCGTTACGTGAACCACGAGGCGACTGTCCTGCACCAATAGCACGGAAGGCAACACCGCCCTTGGTTATGAACTCGTCCTCAGTCCACGCTCCTATTGATTTCTGTTTGCCGTAATAAGCAATAATACGTCCATTAGCCTCAAGGTTCGCTCTGTAAGGATCAAGCAGTCGCATGAGCGTTGTCCTTGCTATTTGATGTAAGAATGACGTTACGTTTCTTTCCAGTCAGTGAGAGATACATTACAATAAACATAGTAATGGTAGATTTAGCTAACTCACGAGACCAGGATAGCACCTCATACCATTCGTCATGTGCTATAATACGACGAATAGCTCTTTTTCTGAAGTCTGCGAACTCATACTGCATAACTTGGAAAGAAAAACTTAATCCACTCAATCGGATGAGCTTCCAAGATATATACGATGCCTTTCACGCTCAGCGACACTCATATCCTGTCAACTGGAGTTGAGCGCATAATGTCCTGTAAGAACTTCTCCCAATCCAGAAGTGCATTTCTATCAACTTGTTTTCATTCTTTCTATGCCTATAAGAGTGATTTTATGAATGCGTCAGACAACTGTGTAATTTCCTTAGCCTTGTCAAGGTCTATAGGGCGCAGGAATTCAATAAACTTGGTCTGCACACTAATAATATCAGCAATGCCGACGTCAGTTTCCATCTTTCGGATTGCAGCAGATAGCTTACCAAGTATATCAGCTATCAGAAGTACTTGCAGTGCGTTCGCCTTCAGAGCTCTCTGCAATCTTCCTATTAATCTCAGCAACTTGTCGGTACAGATTGGAAAACCTGCTCTTCACGAGTCAGAGTGAGCCCAACTTTTTGCTCCTCCCATTTTTCCATCAGCTATCCATCGGTTGACCGTGATGCGTGCAACTCCTACACGGTCGGCTATTTCCCTGCTGTGTGAGGTTCTCTTTCAGATAGAGTGTTTTTGCCCACTCTTTTTCTGTGTATTGGCTTAAATCTTTTTGCCATTTTACCAAATTATAGTGCAAAGGTGCAGCCTTTTAATGACGCATGCAAATAGTTCCTGCATGATGCAACTTTTGTGAGTTAATAATCTCATTATAAAGTATGTATGATAAATTATGAGCTTGCAGGGGATGCGAAAAAAATGCTCCACCTTTGCACCATAATCCGCAATGAGCGATAGTAATTCAAGTAAAGACAAATGAAAGCAAAGACATTCTTTAATATCATTCCAGGTGAAGATACCTGCTGCATCCTGCTCTATGGTGATATTGGTGATAGTTATGGTACGATCACCAGCGCACAGATTACCCGTGAGCTGATGGCAGCAGAGGCAACCTACAAGAATATAGATGTACGAATCAACAGTATTGGTGGTGAGGTTTATACCGGTATTGCTATTTTTAATGCTTTGCGAGCAAGTAAAGCTAATATAACTATCTATGTTGACGGTGTTGCGGCTCAATGGCAAGCGTGATAGCCTTATGTGGAAAAACCTGTATATATGAGCCGTTATGCACGCTTGATGTTACATAGTGTCAGCGGTGGCTGTTACGGTAACACAAAGGAAATGAAGGATATGATATCACAGATGGAAAGTCTTGAAGATACGCTCTGTGACATGTATGCGGAAAAGTTGGGTAAAGATAAGGCTGAAATCAAATCATCCTATTTTGATGGCATCGATCATTGGTTGACAGCAGAAGAAGCTAAGAACTTTGGCTCCATAGATGGAATATATGATGCCGACCCCGTACCAGAAGAGAGTACACCTGAACAGATTTACGCAATATTCAATAATAGGCTTAATGAGCCACAAAACATTTTAGATATGAATTTAGAAGAATTGAAGAAACGTCCACAGTTCAATGACTGTGTGACAGATGCGGAGGTGCTTGCACGTCTTGGACAGATTGGAAAGCTGAAGGCGGACAAGGTAAACGCCCTTGAATCCGAAAACAACTCCCTCAAGGCACAGCTCAAGAGTTTCAAGGATGCTGTTGAAGAGGAAGCCTGCTGTAGCACGCAAGACCCTACTCGATGCAGCTGAACAGGACGGCCGTATCAATGCAGAGACGCGCCCAGTCTATGAGAACCTGTTGAAGGAACACCCTGAGGATGGTAAAAAAGGCTCTCGCTCATTACCTACTAAGAAAAATGGTCAAGGATGTTCTTCCAGGTGGCCAGCCTACTGAGGAGAGTCCTTGGGAAAGACGCCAGCGTGAGATTCGTAACCAGTACCACGGAAAGTAAGTCAACAACTAACAAATAGTATAATATACACTACTATGGCGATAACGATTAAGAATACAAATTACAATGGTGAGGTGCTGGAGCAGCTCCTTACCGTAGCGACAACCAACAATGAGATTGTGACCAAGGGGTCTGATTCACGTGATTCCAAATGTGTCCAAGAAGATTTCATTCCACGACTGCGCACAAGTAAGATGCTGCAGAAACAGAAGGAAAAATCCGCAAGTAAGTGATAGCAAAGGCGGATTCGACTATTCGGAGAAGGCTCTGACCCAGTAGACTTCATGGCTTTTACAGTCTTTAATCCACGTACATTTGAACAGGTCTGAGACCATTCCAGCCTAAGGGAGACCTTTGTCTTTTGCAGAACTTCCACCACAGGTTCAGAACCAGTTGCTTGATGCACTTTCAAAGCAAGTACAGTTTGAGCTCGGTGGGCACTATGTCAATGGTGAGGCTGGTAGCGATGATGACCACTTATTCAACGGAATTCTGACACAGGCAGCAAAGGATACAGACGTAATCATTGTGAAGAGTGACTCTACCAAGATGCTTTCGATCGTCTTGCTGCTGTGCGTAAGTCAATTCCTGTTGCAATTCGTGAGAATCCGAACCTGCGTATTTTTGATGAGCGTGAGCGACTTCGATAAGTATGATGACGAGCTTACTGCTCGTGAGTACAAGAACCCTCGACGAGACGACACGTAACATCAAGCGTTACAAAGATATAAAGATTGAGACCATTGCAGCGTGGCCAGATGACCCTCATCGTTGCAACGCTCTGTAGCCCTGACGCAATGACTTCAATCTTTTTGCTGCAGTGAACCTGCAGGACGACGAGCATGTTATCAAGATTGACAGAGTAAGTAACATGAGCGAACTCTACTTCTTCAAGATGTTGATGAAAGCTGACACCAACATCGCTTTCGGCGAGGAGTTTGTCGTACTTGACAAGCGCACTTCTCCGAAGTTTCTTGCTCACGGATAAAAACATTGTATAATTATTAAAAATAAGCAAAATGGAAAAGACAATTAAACAAGAAGGAACGAAGTAAAAAGGTTACTATAAAGGTAACAGAAGATTTCCTTGATAAGTTTGACCTCTGTTCGCTATGAGGTAGGAACAGAGTTAGAGTTCGAAGAGGAGCGTGCCAAGGACGTTGTCAATCGAGGTCTGGCAGAATTTGTTGAACCTACTCTTCCCCAGGGTTAATGAGTAATTCTATGAAGTACCTTGTAATCCACTGCACCGCCACTCCAGAAGGTCGTGAGGTAAGCTCTAAGGAGATACGTGCATGGCATACTAACCCTGTAAGTCAGGGTGGTCGTGGCTGAAAGCAGGTGGGTTACACGGACATGATTCACTTAGATGGTCGTGTGGAAACGATTAGTGGATAACAATGAGGATGCTAATGTCGATCCATGGGAAATGACAAATGGTGCTGCAGGATATAATGCTGTAAGCCGTCACATAGTATATGTTGGTGGATGTGATAAAGCCATGAATCCTAAAGATACTCGCACAGAAGACAATGTGAGCTGTTAAAGCGTTATGTGCAGGATTTTTACCATCGTTTCAGATTAAGATTGTTGGGCATCATCAGCTTAATCCTGGTAAGGCTTGTCCAAGCTTTGACGTTCCAAAGTGGCTACGTGAGATTGGTATCAGACAAGTTTAATTGAATTGAAAGACAATGGCAGACACAATATTCCAGATTCTGCAATGGGCAATACCTTCTGGTGGTATCGGTGCTGCCATTGCCTGGATCGCAGAAAAGAAAACAAGAGATGCCAAGACTGCTAAAGAGGTGCATGACACCTATAAGGCTATGTATGAAGATATCTCTGCACTATTAGTTGAAACTCAAAAGAAGTATGAAGAAACAAAAGAGCAAATTGAAACACTTGGAACAGAGAACAGTCGTACCAGGCGAGCACTTAACCGCTTATCTCGGGCTATCGAGGCTATTCAGATTTGTCCTCATCGTGCTAATTGCCCTGTCAGCGGTGAGCTGTCACTCGACGAAGAAGCCTGACACAGGAAAGCAGGTTAGAGCAAAGCACAGAATTACTCGACAGCGAGGCAGTGAACATCAGCACACTGCAGATGCAACCCGTGAAGGTACCAATGTCAGCAGTGAGCCTAACGCTCAATCTGGACACACTGCGCCTATTGCCTCTCGGAGCGAGCTACACGGCACGGCAGGGGCAAGCAAGTCTGAAGGTAAGCCGTAAGCCACAAGCCAAGACTTCAAAGGTAGGCGGAACAAAATGAGCCTGGCGAACCAGGCGAAATCATCATTGAAGCCCAATTGCGACTCGCTCGAACTCGTTGCCATGCAGCTGTCAAAGACGGTCAGCGTTCTTAAAAAGCGTCTTGCCAGTCAGCAGCATAGCAGCCAATCGCAGCTGAAAGAACAGAAAGAGACGACATCATTCAGCAGCGTTCAAGTGGCGTTCAAATGGCTTTTAATCGGCATTCTAACGGGCTTTATCTTATCGAAAATAAGAACAATTATTTCATTTATAAAAACGAAGAGTATATGGCAAATAAAGATTTTTTTGTATGGTCTTAGCAAGATGACCTTTGCTGGCAAAAACGGTTGGTTACATCGAAAAAGACGAGCCTGAGTGGGGCGGCAAGGCTCCAGAGAGCGTTGATGTAGATGCCGAGCGAGTGCCAGATGCACCCGTGCTGACACTGGTGCAGAAGAATAGTACGGTTGAGCCAAAGTTCAACATGATTCAGCTCAACTATGAGAACATGGCAGCCTTGCTTGGCGGTCATGCAACAGCGACTGGCTGGGAGGCTCCCAACGGACTTGTTACAACTTAGCGGAGAGTGCCTCATCGACACACCAAGCGGAAAGCGTGTCAAGATTCCGAATGCAGTGTTGCTATCGAACCTCGGTGGTAAGCTGACGCTGACAGAGGTTTCAAAGATTGAGTGCCAGTTGAAGGTGATGGAGCTCTGCTGATGGCACAGCACCATTCTCTATCATCGATATCCCTGCAGGATAATAGTAGCTGATTATGGATGAGCGGAAAGTTCAACAAGAGGGCATCGGAGCTCTGCTTGACGTAGGGGTATCGGTGCCTCTGAAACCTATTAAAATACCCTTCTGCAAGAAACCTTTGATGCTTCGAATGGCAATGCATCGCCCAAGGCTAAGCACGCAAAATCAAGATTGCCCGACTCTACTTGAGTTTAGGGTACAACTTATAAAGAGCTGGAAACGCTTGACAAAGAAGACAGATGCGTTTCATTGCAGAGCATGGTAAAACGGTGGCTGACATGGTGGCACAGACGATGTGTGGCAAATGGTGGAAACCCGTATGGATTGTTTCATGGGTACTGCGTCACATGGTCGACAACCTCTATTTACAAGTAGCGATGATGAAGTTCGTCCCTACTGTTAGGCACTGAAAGTTTTACGAATATTATCAGATCAGCCGAGATGACGAATCCGATGAGCCTGCGTCTGAGCCAACGAAGGAAGGAGTTAGCAACCGAGTATGAAGGAAGTCATAGCCCCTTTTGGTCTGGTGTGGCAAATCGCAAATGCCACAGGTTGGAGCCGAGAGTACATTCTTAACGGCGTAAACTATCAGACATTGATGATGATGCTTGCAGATGCACCACGCTACGTCAAAAAGAAGAAATCGAACATGCGTACCGAAGAAGAGGGAACCCCAGCAGACGATGTTCTAAGCTGCTTTCAGAGTAATCTAACTTAAAACCTCAAAACAAAAGATGAAGGCAGTTGAAATAGAGTTCTTAATGAAAGGCAACCTTAAACAGGGTATGCAGGAAGTCGGCGGTGAAGCAGATGTGCTTGACAGTCGGCCTGTGGTCTGCGTAATACTATTGGTGGACTATTCGCTGTCGATCAGAGTGCAGAATTTGTCAAGAAGATAATTGATGTACGTGGTGAGATAGAGAGCCTTCAGATATCTTTTTGAGACCTTAGCTGGTAAAAACTAATGGTGATAAGCTGTTTGGTGATATCAAGGAATATGCTGCCAGTACACCACTGATGATGAACGACCTTGCAAAAAGGTGCGCAAACTTTATTAGGTTTTAATATTGAAGTAGAGAAGGTGATGCCTATCCTTCGTCAGATAGGTGATATCTCTATGGGTAACTCTCAGAGTTCAATTCCCTTTACACTTGCCTTTGCGCAGATGAGTTCTACAGGAAAAACTGATGGGTCAAGACCTGTTGCAGATGATTAATGCTGGATTCAATCCGCTCGTCGTAATATCAGAGAAGACAGGTAAGAGCATGAGTGTACTGGAAGAGGAAATGACAGACGGGAAAAATCAGCGTCGACATGGTTGCTGATGCTTTTGCCTCGGCAACGGGTGAGGGTGGTAAGTTCCATGGAATGCTTGAGAAGCAGAGTAAGGGTATGAAGGGAGCTATTAGTAACCTTGAGGGTGAATGGCAAGATGCTATGAATGACATGGGAGAAAGTAGCGAAGGTTTCATCATGCAGGAATTGACCTTGCAACACTGGCTGTAAAGAACTACGACAAGTTGGGTAAGGCTATCCTTACAGTCGTAGCTGCTTACGGCGAATACAAGGGAACTTTGATGGCTGTACAGGCACTACAGAATGTCATCAGTCAGCAGAAGACCGCAATAGAAGCTCGACCGTGTAAAACGAACTGCAAGAGCTTGTTGGAAAGTATAAGGAAACACTTAACTCTGATGCTATCAATGGCGACACGTCAGCAACACAAGCAAATACAGCTGCAAAGGCTGAAAATAAAGCAGCTATTGATGCCGAAGTAGCTGCTATGGAAAAACGAGCTACGTACTAAGGTGGCAGTGGCAGAGGCTAATTACAATGAGCTACAAGTCTGGCAGCTGCAGCATTCTTACAGGTTGATGCTGCGAACGAGGCGGTTGTTGCGGCACAAGAGCAATATGAGCTATTTTACAAACTGGAAATGGCGAGGCTATTGAAGCAGCGGAGTTAGAATTGAACACGGCTGCTTCAGAAGCAAATTCAGCAGCACGCAACTTGCAGGCGGCACGTGCGAATGTTGCAACGGCAGCAACTGTGAAGGAGACTGCTGCCACACGTTTGTCAACTTTCCAAACACAGGTTGACACAATCCAAAAGAATGCCAATACACGTGCTACAGGGCTTTTGGGCTGCAGCCACACGTATGGCAACCACAGCTATGCAAAGTCTGAAAGCTGCCTTCATGTCTAATCCTTTCGGACTCGCTCTGGTTGCTATCACTTCGATTATAGGACTACTCCATGTTCACCTCTGAAACGGAACAGGCAGCTGACGCAACCAGTAGGTTCCGTGAGAAAGTGATGCAGGAGCAGTCACAATTGGATGCTTATTATGCCACCCTTTCCAATGTTGAAAAAGGATCAAAGACTTATCAGTCTGCCCTTGATAGTATCAATTCACTTGCAAAAAGAATATAATACTCATCAACTTTCACTCAATGACACCTTAACAGAGCAGAAAAAGAAGTATGAGGAGCTGACTGAGGCTATCCGTAAGCAGGCAGCAGAGAAGACGCTTGCCGAAAGCAGCAGCAAAGGCGAATGAAGATGCCATGAATGCTGAGAAAGAGTGCTCATGGATAGTTTGCTGGAGAAAGCCAAAGATGCAACGTATAAAGAGATGCAGGAGGTCATGGAAACTATTCCAGGTAAAGGCAACTATGGTTAACGAGTCCGTCGATGTTGCCAGTGAGAAGCTACGTTCTGTTACCTCTGCCACATGGAATATGATTTCAACGGAGGTGATGAGTCATGCTGCTGACATATCTGCTGCATTTGCCAAGTCTCAAGAAGATGGAACAAAGGCAGTTCAGGAGGAAGTAGATTCCATCGAAAATATCCTGCGTACATTGGGCGTCACAGATAAGGAAATTGAGGCTTTCCACGACAATCTCTACGACTATGTGGAAACCTCTGCTCGTGGATTCAGTTCTTCATACGGTGAATTGGAGCGAACGCAGGCACAGCTGGAAGGTATAGCCAGTGCTACTATCGACACGAAGGACACTACCAACGAAGCTATCGACCAAATGAATTACGAGCAACTGGTCGAAAAGATGCAGAGCGTTCAAGCGGAGATAGATAACATCAATGCTAAGGAGGGTTAAAGTAGAGACTGATAATTCACGCCTCATTAGAGTTGAAGGGACTTCTTATTGACATCAACAACCTTATCCCAAAGGCACTGACAGCGGGTTCTGATGCTGATATGGAGAAACGCCTTCAGGATTTAAAGAAGAAGCGTGATGGAGAGGTATATGGTACTAAGGCTTGGGCTGACTATAATAGTCAGATTGGTAAACTGACGGCAAAGCTCTCTGCGCATAAAGGGGGATATGCCGAGACAATTTTTAACGAAAAACAGGAAAAAGAGTAAAAAGAAAAAGAGAAGAAGAAAAGGTCCTTCTAAGGAGGAGATAGCTCGGCAGCAAGCTCGCTATCAAGAGATACTTGAAGAGCAAAAAGAAGAGCGTAAGCGTGCTGCTAAGGATTTGGAACTGGAAACGCAGCAGGCACGGATTGATGCCATGCAAGAGGGTTCTAAGAAGACACTTGCACAGATACAACTCGACTTCGACAAGGAGAAGGAAAGATAAAACGGAATTATGAGGATATAAGGAAGAGTAAGATAGAAAGCCTGCACAAAAGGCTTGGGAAAGCCTAATCCTGTCAATAAGGGAAAAGTCTTCCATGCAAATCCTGCTGATAGTCGATTTGCTTATACTAAAGAGGAGGAGGAAAAGCAAAAAGGCACAAGAGGTGGCTGCTAAGCAAGACTTCCTCAAGAAGCTGTTCAGATGTATTCTCTGCCGACCGCCAGGCAATGCGCGACTATCTAAAAAGAGTATGGTTCTTTTTAACCAGCAGAAATTAGCTATAGCAGAGGAATACGCCGAGAAGATAAAGAAAGCAACAAGTGAAGGCGAACGGCAGAAACTGATAGCTGAACGCAACACTGCACAGAGTAAGGTTGACGTTGATGCCATCAAACAAAGTATTGATTGGGGCAGTGCATTTGGTGAGTTCGGAGCAATCTTTAAGTCTGAACTTGACCCGCTACTCGGTAAGCTGCGAAAGATAACCGAGAGCAAAGAGTTTAAGAGTAGTAGTATCCAAGACCAGTCGGCAGTATTTGAACTGATCCATCGACTTGAACAGAGTTCTGCCGTATGGGACGGAGACATCTTCCGTAAGGTCAGCAATGACATGGAGGCTTATCAGGCTGCTATGGAGAAGCTTTCATCACTGCACAAGAAGTGGAACGCCACGTATATGAAGAGACCACCGAAAGTCTGAAAATGCACGTAGAAACTTGAACTGGCACAAGCCGAAGGGAACACCGAGGATATGGAACGCTGGCAAACGGAAGTAAACCGCTTGGTTGCTGAACAGAATGCAGCAAGCACAGCTGTTGCAACATATAGTCAGGCAGCCAACGAGAGCCTACTGAAAGCCTGAAAGCAAGTGCTGACAGAGCCAAGGGAATGTTCGAAGGGCTGGAGAGTGCTATTAGTGGACTTACAAGTGGCTCGCTCAAAGGTCTGGGTGGCGCACTGATGCAGCTTGATAAACTCTTTGGCGGCAGTGAGACCACAAAGACTGTAGGCAATGCACTTGCAAAAAGGGTTTCAGTCTCTGTTTGGGAAAGACAGCAGCGTAAGCAAAAGCTCTCTCAACAGCTCTCGGTGACACGGAATGATGGGCGAAGTTATCAGTGCTGTCCTCGGTATATTCGATGCTATTGCACAGAATGGTATCAGTGGTATTGTCACAAGTCTTCAGGATACTATACTTGGAGCAGTCGAGAAGATATTAGATGATGTGTTCAGCGGAGAGATTATCACAAAAACCTTTAGGTAATCTGATGGAGCACCTTAATCATATACTTGACACTGTATCGTTTGGTGGATTCAGTAAATTGACCAGTCTGTTGGGAGATGGCGATAGCGATAAGAACTTAGAGCGTGACCTTGAAAAGCTCACCGAAAAGTAATGCTGATTTGAAACAGGCTATTGACAATCTCACCGATGAGCTTAGTAAATCGAAGATGAGTGATGCTGGCAACCTATACGAACAACAGAAGCTGGAACATAGAGGCTTTGGAACGTAATGCACGTGAAAGTATGGCACGTAGTGGTGCTGCATACACAAATGGACATTGGTATAAAGCATGGACTGATGGACACCACAGCTCGAACTATAAGATTAACGAAGGCATGAGAAATAGCGAGTGGGATGCTATCAGTAAACTGCTGGGTAAAAACGTGCGAGGTGCTGCTGACGTGTGGACACTATCAAGCAAGGAAATGTATGAGGTCGCAACGAAACTCACAAGTGAATACAGCCACCTCAAGCGATGCTTGCTAACGATGGATATAAGGACGCAGCGCAGTTCATGGACGATTACATCGGCTATTGGAAGAGCTGGAGAAAAATAGAAGACTCCTATCGTGAGAAGTTGACTGATGTTAGTTTCGATTCTGCCCGCAACTCATTAGTGTCGCTGGTGAAGGACGTAAAGAATAGCAATCGTGAGATACTGAAGAGTGTCGACGAGATGTTTGAGAATGCTATTCTGGAACTGGATGCAGTCAGAAAAGTATGGCGATAGACTTAGAGCATGGTACAACAACTTTGCCGATGCAATGAAAGACGGACTCTCCAAAGGTGGTAGCTTTTCGAGAGCCTGAGGAATATGTACACCAAGATTGTCAATGATATGCAGGCTGAGCGAAATGCTGCTTACGATGCTGCTGGCATTGACCCTTCTGAAGGAACGCAGCAAACAGGGCGAAGCTGGTGCTTTTGAGACGATGACACAAGACCAAGGAACGAAACTGGAAGGGCTCTTTACCAGTGGACAGCTCACTGGGCAAGCATGGGACAACTTGCTCGCTAAGATAGCAGAGCGGTGGGCTTCGAGCTCTGACTGTCTTGCAGAACTGGTTGAGAACACGTCCTATTGCAAGCATTTGAAAGATATATCAGAAGATATAAAAAGCTATGAAACGTGACGGAATAAAAATGAGATAAACTTATGGCAGAACATATATTATCAGGACAGGTGTTTATCAATGACACTGACATCTGGACAACTTACAAAGCTTTCCTACGTGAGGAGCAGAAAAGGCGGACACGAGAATCTCAATGCACTGCTCGCACCTGCAAAGACAAAGGCGAATGTTGCAGTCAATATACGAGAGCAACATGGTGAAGAGTATAGCGATGACCTGCGTCCGAAGACAGAAGGGCGAGACGTAACACTTCATTTTGCCGTTAGTGCTAACACTTCAAGTGAGTTCGTCAGACGCTACACTGATTTCGTGCACTTTTTGAGCAAAGGCAATAAAGGCTGGTTGAATTTCCGATTTCCTACGCTGAATTTAGAAAATGCGTATGTTTGTCGATCAGTTCCCAAGCGGTTTTACAGCTATCAGCAACCTATGGTCGGCTGGACAGCAATGCGGAGCTCAAGGTGAGATTTCGTGAACCTGTCTCCTCATTCTAATGGTGTTTAATCAGTATTCTAACAGCATTTTTATCAATGAGCAATTACTATGCAATTCGTAAACCTATCACTTAGCGGTGGTAAAACGATAAGTTTACGCATTAAAAAGTGATAGAGTTACGATGCATAAACGATAAGTTTATTTTTATAACCTACCAAGATGATTAAAATATGCGGGAGCGACAATAATTTGAAGTGCCAAATAGAACCAGGCAATAACAGTCAACAAGATAAAAACTCTTGGCAGCGACAACCTGCTTTCCTTTCATTCGTACATCATGAGTTTCGTTCAGCTGGATCGTAAACGACTGGTGCGAATTTGAGGGTGAACGCTACTGGCTGCAGGAACGCTATCTGCCGACACAGAAGAGTGAGAGTGAATGGAGCTACGATTTGAAATTCTATGGTATAGAAAGTCTTATCAAGCGGTTGTTGGTGCTGAAGAATCCTGATGGCGAGAACGAAGCGGTATTCACGCTTACTGCTCCAGCTGCAGAGCATGTGCGGCTCATAGTCGGCTGTATCAATACTGGTATGAGTTCAACGGAGTGGAAGATGGGTAGTGTCATTGCAACCGAGAACCTGACTATAGACTACAGCGGAACTTATTGTGACGAGGCTCTGCGCAAGGTTGCCGGAGCTCGCCAAGACAGAATGGTAGTGGAGGGACAGACGGTGAACGTCTGTCGGTGCGAGCATGGTGAGGAACTCACACTGCGTTATCCAGAGAGTATCACGCAGCTTGAACGCGATACGGCTGATGGTGTGAAGTTTTATACACGATTGTTTCCAATGGGTAGCTCGCGCAATATTGACCGTGAGAAATATGGGGCTATACGTCTTCAGTTGCCGAATGGTCAGAAATATGTGGATATGAATGTAGAGAAGTATGGTGTCTTTCATCATTATGAAGAGGCCGCCTTTGCTGACATTTATCCACGTCGCATCGGTACGGTGAGCGAAGTGAGGGAATCATCGGTTAAGGACAACGAAGGTAAACCTTTCAAAATATACTGGTTCAAAAGATAAAGACCTACCTTTCAACCCCAATAAATACGAACTGGCAGGACTGGTAAAGCATGTGGTGTTTCAGAGTGGCGAGCTCAACGGCAGAGACTTTGAAGTGAACTATCATGCCGATAAACAAGAGTTTGAAATCATAACCACCTGGCCTTATAATGACGATATGCGCAGCTGCCGGGTGGACTGCTCATTCCGGTGCCCTGGTGATAAGTACATTCTTTGAATATCCGTATGCCCGATGAGTATTACGGATTAGCTGAACAGGAGTTCCTCGCAGCGGTGGAAGCATTCAATACCAAGCATTGCATCGACACGTCGGTGTATAAAATGTCCGACGCATCATGTCTGGATAGAACGCAATCGGTGCAACTCTATATCGGGCGGAGAATACGACTGGAGAGCCAGCAATACTTCCCCGAAACAGGTTTTCGCAGCAGTCGTATCACCCGCATTAGTCGCAGTGTGACGCTACCCAGCCAGATGAATCTTGAAATCAGCGATGCCACAAGTACGGGCAGCATGACTCGCATTAATGATAGCATTAACGAGGCAAAGAGTTACGCAATGTCTGCCTCGGTGCTGTGCCCGACATCATACGGAGCGGTGAATCTACACTACCGACCGACACCAATCTCTTTTTCTGCACGTCGTTCGCAAAAAGGGAGTTCCTAAGCAAGAAGGAGGAGGACGTGGCACAGCAGCTCATCACCTTCCTCAAGGGCATCGGCTTGGGGAGTAAATGGGCAGTTTTTCAATCAATGCTGACGGTGTGGCACTACTTTCACGCATACTCATTGGTAACTTTGTCAAAGGGGCATCAGGCGCAGGTATTCATGCCGATGAACAAGGCAACTATCATATTGAAGGTGATTACCTACACGTTCGCAAGCAGTTGAAAGCAGAAGAGGTTGAGATTATGAAGTCATCTCATATCAATGGCAAAAATTATCAACTCCCCAGGTAGCTCACTATATCCAAGGTTGAGAAGATTGAGGGAGGTTGGCGGTGCTACTTCACCCAGCAAGATGGTGATGGACGTATGGTCAACAACACGATGGGTATGGACGATTATGCATATTGTGAGACGTTCAATCTCGTCAATACACAAGGCGCAATGGCGAATCATTACTATCATCGCCGTGTCTTTGGACTTGGTGTTGATTATGTGGACATCTGCGATAACACGAATGCAGAAGACTATGCAAGTGGTAGCGATGAGCCTAAGGTAGGCGATGAAGTGTCAACATTAGGTAATAAGACAAATCCAGCACGCCAGCACGCAATCATTCAGGCTGCAGCAGGGACAGGCTCACCTTACTATCGTATGTATGTTGGCATCAACTCTTTCTCAATGCCTAAACCAAAGATTCAGATGAGTCCGACAGAAGGGTCTTGGTGGATGGTGACGGATGAGCATGGGAACGATATGCCGATGGAGGAGTACATAGCCTCTTTGAAATCACAACTTAACGCTGTGCAAGGGATCAGGCAGACAGGCAAATCGTAATATGGTTCGGTGATGTTAGCCGACAGCCTCAACAGAGCCTGCCAGTGAGTGGACGGACGAAGAACAAAGGAGATGCACCTGCATGACATCTATTATAATAGAAGTTACGCAGAGACAGGTGGCGGTCGGGCGTATTCATTCGAAAAGAGTCCTGATAACACATACTCTTGGAAAGAAACAACCGATGCAGACGTATTGAAGTCTCTCAGTGCCGCACAGAGAGCACAGGACACTGCCGATGGAAAGCGTAGGATGTTCGTGCGTGATCAGCCTGTACCGCCTTATGACAAAGCTGATCAATGGTCGAATGCTACCCATGGCGACAAGTATAAGAATGATTTACTTGTTTGTGTGAAGTCACGTGGTAAGGATGATGAGTTTGATATAGACGATTGGGCGTCAGCACAGCAATATACAACGAAGCAGTTTGAGCCCTCATTGAATGTTGGTGGAAAGCGCATAGATGCTGTTATACGTGACCTTAGCAAGTGGGTTGGAGCGTGTTGGTTTTTCATCTTGATGGGGAAAAATAGTACCTTCGATGTAGTTGCCGACCGTTTTTCGTGCTTTAACAACAACAGGGGCAGTGTCGTTCTTTACCAGTGAAGGAAAGCTAAATACTACTCTCTTGGATGCAAAGCAGATTGTTACAGATGGTTTGCGGGCTGGTAATATTGATGCAGAGAAAGCTGAGATTACGAACCTTATTGTAGGTGGGGAAAAGTGAGTTTAGAGGTAAAATTGAAGGGTACATGAGGGGTCGTTTACAAGTCTAACGTGTGTTAATGATGATGGAACGAAGGAACTGGGCGGTATTTATTTTGACGTATTCAACGAGAAATCTGCGATTGGTCTTAAAGGCGACTTTTATATGCAAGGCTATATTGAAGGCGACACTCGTAAACGGTTTCCTAACTTTTATGCGACCAATCTATATTGTAACAATCAGTTTGCTCATAACGCAAGGGTATGTGCGGTTGTTAAGGACGATGAGATGTTTGTTTATAATGATGGACATGTTAACTCTAATGGTATTCGTATAGGTTTAACTTTTTAACCATACAATTATAAAATGGTAGACACATTAATTATTATAGAATCCCAATGTATTCTCCAGGTACTGGAGGTGAAAATGGAAATATTATAGATATTGATAATCCAAAACTTCAGAAAGGTACGCAAGGCTATTATGATGAACGTCCCATAGGTGTTCCTATTGATGTTGTTATATTCAATGGTACTAAGAACTTCTGTTATGAATTTTTGGGATGGGATATGGCAAGCAGTGGACGGTTATTAATGGCAATGATAGTCAAGCTGCATACATTTTTGACCATCGAGAACTTCGTAAGTTTGAAGGTGGATATGTGTTTGAATATATGTACGTAAATCCACATTGGTTAACTCCTGAGAAGAGTAACGATAATCTTGGTGCAGGCGTATTCTATACGGCTGGTATTGATTTTGACTGGCAGAGATGAAATATATAAAACTATTCATTACAGAGAGTAAGCTTGCAAGCAAGGGAGGTTTCGCACAAACTACTATCCGTGGCATTGAAGATGCAACTGGAGAGAACTTCTCTTCTGCTCATCCTAAACTGTTACAGGATATAGTCTGTCATGCGCTATCTCTTGCACATGGTGTGGAGATAGAAGGCAACAGAGGCTTTACTTATACGTTTCCATTTAATCTTAGTTAAACTATGGCGAAAGAAATAGAACGATTATATATCGAGACTAAGCGTACAGGCGGACGACTTACCGCTGACGACTTTAACAAGTTGCCCGAAAAGGTCAACGAACTCATTGATGCACATAACACCGAAGAAGAGCGTGTAAAGAAGGTCGTATCAAAGAACCGTCCATCGCTTGGGCAGCTCTCAAACGTAAGTGTGGAGGTGGATTCTCTTACGTCTGAAACCTGCGTGTTGATATGGAATGGCGATCAGTGGGTCCCTATGGAGCTCGTCTGAACTTAATATTGGGCAAGGTGGTGGAGGACAGCAGCAGACTCATCCTCTATTACTTGCGTGCTGTCAATCAGTCGCCTTCTACTACCTCTCTGCTTCTAAGTCAGCAGGTGAGTGTGCAATCAAGTTTATGTTCGTGTCTCGCACTAAGGATGTCGGACAGAGTGATTTCATCGACACAGGAGAATGGGGAACATACGAAATCTTCGCTAAGGCTGGAGATGGAACTTTCGTTAGTAAGGCTCGTGGTAGATGTCAATCTAATACCGTGACGACTGTTGATGTGTTCAAGTTCTTGGAGAGTGGACAAAAATAACATCATGATAAAGATTACAGGTGAGGTTACTGGTCAGACCTCCCTGCGTTAGTATATTCGATTACGTTGTCTGCCCTCTTCCTTTCTATCTCTGAGTTCAATTGGTGGAAGGCTTATCAAGGAGATATTGTATTACCTTGCTATATCAGCGGTAACATCAGTAAGACACTACACGTGAAGATTACAGGTGAAGGCTACGAGCAGACGTATGAGCGACAGTTCGGAACTGCAACCTATACATCTTCGCCTGTCGCTTACACCGTTCCATTTACGAATAAGACAGGTCTTTTTCCATCTATCTGCTTGGTTGTCTAATGAAGACAACACCGTCCAGACTACTCCTGTAGGCTATGACTTTATGGCGGTAGCAAACAATGAGGCTGTGAAGATGGTCGTTGTGAACAATAAGGCTGAGAAACTGCTTAACTGGTACGAGAATAAGGTGCTGGAATATGCTGTATATGACGGCAAGGCGGTAACGACACCACTCTCAATCTTGATGAAGAAGGATAATGAGGTGCTGCAAGAGAATGTGTCAGAGAATACACTGACACAGACCAAAATGCAGTATACACTCTCTCTTGAGGTTGAGACAATCGATAACTCTGATTTTACGGCACTCATCGGATTCAGAACTCACCCAACAGATGAGGTGCGCTTGCGTGATGCAATTCCATTCCCTGTAGATAACTCACAAGGTTACTCTGCAACAGCTGGAGCAGTATTCTATTTCAATGCAAAGAATAGAAATAACACCGACACCGACCGCAATATTCTCCGCAATCTTATCAATTCGCATCATATCGGTTCTGAGTGGCAGAACGTTGCCTCTCTCGTGACGGCTGGGTGACGGATGATGAAGGCGCACGCACATTGCGACTGCTCGCAGGTTCTCGCCTTACTATCGATTACAAGCCTTTTGAGAAGGAGGCTGCACAAAGCGGCAAAACTATTGAGATAGACTATCAGATTAACAATACCTCTGATTACGATGCAGAGTGTATATCTATCGCTATGCCTTATCAGAAGGGTTATATCGGTCTGAAGGTGAGCCCTTCTTCATTATGTTCGCAACCCGTAGTGAACGTAATGCGGACGTACAGGGCGATGAGCACAGACGATGGGGTACGCATTCGTCTTGCACTCGTGATTAGTCCTAAGAAGTACACTTACGTACTGAATGGAAATACCTATTACCTTAACCTCGTTTATCTCTATATAGACGGTGAGAAGCTCGTAAGTTTGCTTACCTTCTTACCGACTCTATGCAGATAGGTTCAGGCGGAGGTATCGTTATCGGCTCGGATAAGGCGGATGTTGACCTATATTCTGTGCGCATCTATGACAGCGCAATGGATGCAGCCAACGTGCATCAAGACTATATCAATGCACTTGCTACCGTAGGTGAGAAGAGTGCTGAAAAGTTAGACAATGATATTTTACGACACTCTCGGTACCACGGTTGACTTTGATAAGGTGCGTGGCAAGGTCAACGTATTTACTTTTGACAAGCCACTGCCAGCATACGAATACGGCAAGTCCTACAAGCCTAAAGGTACGCTTGAGATATACCCTAAAGATGGCAATACGAACCTTAACCGCTTGACGATTACCAATCTTCAACTGCAAGGTCAGGGTACATCGTCTATGTTGTACTACCCTGTGGAACTGGAAAGCGAAGGTAGCGAAAGATACAACTATCGTATATGAGGACGGACTGACGGAACAGAAGAAGTTTGAACTATTCAAAAACCTGCCTAAAATCTCTAAACTGACAGCAAAGAAGAATATCGCTTCTTCTATGCAATTCCACAAGATGGGTTCTGTGAACTCTTTTACAGACCTATGGAAAGCGGTAGGGCTAACTAATGAGGGCGTAGAACAGAACAGCGAAGCTCGAGTGTCTATCTATCAAGAGACATTCGTAGGTTTCGAGAAACAGACAGCAGAAGACGGTACTGTTACATACAAGTTCGTCGGTCTCTTTACTATAGGTCCAGACAAAGGTGATTCTGGAACCTTCGGATATGATACGATCTTTTCCCAAACCTCCTATCAATCGAAGGCTCTGATAACTCTCCACGCTTGACTCTCTTCCAAGTTCCTTGGGATAAGCGAAGAATACGTTACAACACGGAGGAAGAAGCCTATCAGTACCAAGTCAGCGAGACTTCGTGGGAAAACTGCTGGGACTTGGATTACGCTGACCTCCCTGCTGATGATAAGGCAACAGCAGATAATGAGACTCGTCAACGTGCAGAGCAGCTCATTGAGAGTTATATCCCTGCATATAACCTCGTGTATCAGTGCAACACGTTCATTGAGCCGTTCAATGGTACACTTGAAGAACTGAACGCTGACCCACATTCAACATTTTCACATTGAGTATTGGATTGCAAAAGGCTGGTGATGAAAAACCAATACAATCTATACTATTACGATAGCTTGTATAAGAAATTCTGTCCTTCAACACTCGATAGCGGTGCAACAGTGAGTTAATCTTCGTCAGCAGTTAGTCGGTGATAAGTACGGACTAACCGAGACTATATTCAGCACGGTTCGTGATGCAGCCCAGCTCAATGAGTTATTCAAGTCAGCACGCATTCAGAAGTTCCGTGCCGAGCAGTCGCAGTACTGGGACATAATGGACCTACTTTATCATCAACTATACGTAGAAACAGTAGCAGCGACGGATAACTGTGCAAAAACATTTATCCGTACAATTTTAATGCAGAATAAACATGGCAAAGAGTAAATGGAAGTTTAGACAAGATGACCTTGATACAATTATAACGACCATCAATCAGGGTTTAATGAAAAACCCTACTGGGTAGAGTACCACGACACCTATGCTGACGGAACGCCAGTATGGAATGGCGAGAAGTCCGTACTGTGGAACTTGATGGAACAAGCGTACCCAGAAGAACGTGCGCAAATGATGCGTCGTATGCTTGCAAAAGATGGAGGAGTTAGGAGGACTGCAAAAAGGGTACGCACCAGCAGAAACTCTTTGCATACTTCGAAAAGTATTACTTCTGTAATTGATAACTTCTCATCTATGCTATACAATGAGGATGGCAAGATGTATGAAAAATGAAGTCTCGCTATGCTGCAAGGGCAACATATACAAACGACACCGATCCACTGGGTCAGTCTCTCGGTGATGGAAAGTCGCCTGAAGTAGCTTGGGTCAAGAAACGCATCCAATACCTTATGTCTAAGTATTCTTTTTGGTGACTACGACGCAAAGACGGCTGAAGGTGCAATTACCGTGCGTACCTCTGCGCAAGCGGATGCAACAACAAACTCAATCGTTTTGCGCCTGACGCCTGCTGATGAAATTGTACCCTACTATTGCGTACGGTACTACAATCATGCGTGGTGCTCGCACGGATGCTGGTAAAGCTTGCTGAGATAGTTGTCGATATTAACGGTACGTCCGACCAGCAGCTATCTGTCAAGTCTGCTGACCACCTGCTCTGATATAGGCGATTGGAGTTCATATGTAATCAATGGTGCGCTGTCTATAATCGGTAAGCGACTCAGCTGATTGATGCTCGGTGATGAGAACGAGCAGAAGGTGAAGATACTTTATCTCTTCGCTTACGCTCGGTAATACCACCTCCTTAGAGGAAGTTGATATTCAGAATATATCCACGCTCGAGGTTCGCTCGATATGCGTAGTAACTTCCGTCTGCGTAAGTTCCTCGCTGGTGGTTCCTCACCTCAGAGGCACACTTCGCTGATGGTGCTGCTCTCGAGGAAGTCGACTATCCTGCTCCCACATCATACGTGGAATTAAAGAATCTCGACAAGCTCACCAATGAAAAAGTGTAACACCAGTGTCTCGCGCTCCGAATGTTAGGGTGAGTTACTTCGTGAGCGGTTGCGACAATCTTCAGCCGATTAAGATGCTCATTGGAATAATGGATGCACAGGTCGGGCAAGTGCCTCACGCCCTGCGTTACGTGCGCTGTGTCGGTTTCAATGAGACCTTCACGGACGGACGAGCATTCGATAAACTTTCCCAACTGGTAGATGGCACTTATCAAGGTATTGATGCTGAGGGGCAATACGGCAATGACCCATATCCTGTGCTTGACGGTACAATCAACCTCACTACTGGAGCGTATCGTGACACCTACGATGCGCTGATGACACACTATCCAAAAACTCAAGCTGAATATTGCTAAGTGGTGGATAAGGTTCGAAGACCCTGAGGTGGAAGCTGAATCTGTGTTGAAAAATTGGGATAAAGACGGTGACGGTGAGCTCTCTATGGAAGAAGCAGCTGCCGTTAGTTCCATCGGGACTATCTTCGCTAAAAATAGAAGAATAAGAAATCTGCAGTGTCTTATCTTTTACCAATATCAAAAAGACTTGGATATGAGAATTTAAAGGAATGTGACTCTTTAGAATCAATTACTATTCTAAGAGTGTTGATTATATAGATTGGTATACTTTTGAGGTTGAGCTTATAATCCTCTTAAATCTCTTAAGAGGGTCCTTGTTGAAGAAGGTTTGTTGTCAAATATACCAGAAGGGTTTTGATAATCTTATAAAAAGATGTCGTAGACTATCCTTCTACAATATCTTCTTTTTGAGCGTATCAACCATCCTTGCAAGCGAAGATTACCATTTTAAGAGCTCCAATCCCTCTAATATTGGAAGTTCCCCGTTCGCTCGGTGGTAACGGACTTCTATATGTTCCCGACGACGTAATAGACGTTTATAGACATTCTGACGGCTGGTCTCGTATTGCGAGATAGATTTACCTTTAGTGAGTATCAAGAGTGATACTCACTAAGGGATGTGCTGAGACTGATAAGGGAAATCCTTCCACGCCTCTCTATACCTCGCCAAAGCAGAGTCGGGAACATAAATTTTTAAATCAGAAGGTATTTGATTGAGCGTATTTATGTTGAAAAATCCTCTATTTGTAAATGGCGTCTCGCTACATATTACCACAATCTTTACATTTTTACTATAAAGGAACGTACGATACCAATGAGACTGAACTGTAGCTGGAAGCCATACTTCTTTTAAATTGGGCATTTCACTAAAGACGTCAGAAGGTAGCTCTTTTATTTTTAAAGAATTGCAGAGCTTTCAGGCTTACTATTTTTGTTATTATGAAAATCTTTAGTCCCGATGGGATTAAAACGGTGTTCTTATAGTGTTTTAATCCCATCGGGACTAGTACTTTGCAAATCAGTACCATAAAAGGGTCTACGGAGCCCAATATTTCTCTTCATTAAGAAAGAGGTAAAACCTTTTTGGCGAGAAAGGAGCCTTTGAAAGATCTATATTTGGAACAATATCTCTCCCAGAAGGATTAACGATGGTTCCTAATTCTATATTTCGTTATAGTCAAGGGAGTGCGTTATAATACCCTCTTCTGTAATAGCTATTGATGAGCTTTCATTTAATAGTGCGAAGATAAAAACTTAGTTCTCAATGGCAGTAACTATATCGATATAATAAGATATTGGGGAGCTGCTTTTTCGCTCGAATAGATACTCTTTATGTCGCTCCTCATTTAGTAGAGAAGTACAAGCAAAGTACTAAATGGAATAGTCAAGATATGCAAGGTTACTTAGGACTAGATTCGACCACTTAGTGAGTATCATCCTTGATACTCGCTAAGGGGAGAATAGCTTTAACAAACTTGCTATAGAAGGGATTTTCTTATATAATTCAACACTCTTGTCGGGAACGTATAAAATCGTATCTTTATTAGTATACCACAAGAAATATGCGGATTTGTCTGTGTTTTCTGGAGGAGTTTCTGCATATAGTATAACTCTGTTTCAAAGAAGGAACTCCATTAATTACCATTCCGAAGGTAAATCGTATATCCTTGCTCAATATAACGATTTCTTCTACAGCAGGACAGTTCATAAGCAATCCACCGCTTATCAACCTAAAGGGATTTTGGATAAACAACACGTCTCAGACGCTTACAATCCCTAACATTAGTGAAGTCAATACGTTCCCAATTATGGAGAAAAAGTCAAGTCTAAATTCTCTATAGAGTCTTTCCAATAAATACAGTCCCTGATGGAACCCTTACCTAAACGCTCTTCGTATCTCCTTGTTAATAGTTGTATCTTTTACAGCAGAATACACCTGTGTTGTCTTTATACTCTGATGACCTAATATGTGTTGTATAATAGGTAAGCTCACACCCTTACTCAGTAGCACAGTAGCGCACGTATGTCTTGCGCAGTGAAAGGTAATGTGTCTGTGGATATTGAATCGCTTGAGCACACGCTTTAATACAAGATTACACCGAGCGTTACAAGGTAATGTGAATAACTTACCTGTAGTTGTCTTGTTCTCTTGTACAATTGCAGCAGCCTTTCCTCCAAACATCTTAGAGATAGGTATTCTCACCTCGTGGTCTGTCTTCTGCATTCGCATCACCACCCACTTGTTTCGATATATGTTCTTAACGTGCTGCTTAGTTACTTGCACAATATCCGAAAAATCGAAGACCTGAATAAACGCTAAATAGAAAACCTTTAATCACCTTCCTCTCCTCGTCAGTCATCTCTTCCTTTGCTTCTTTTCTCCTCAATCCGCCTCAGTTCTCTCTCTGTCAGTGATTGCTTCCTGCACATTCTCTGTCTTGATATGATATTTGCGAAAAGGATAGACTGTCATCAATTCCTCGTCGATAGCGAGATTAACGAATCGACGAAAAATCTTCATAAACTTAGCAATGGTATTTATCGCATATCCAGCACCTTTTCAAGAAGTTCTCGAAATCACAAATACACTTGTAATCAATCTGAGTAAAGGACATATCGTTCTTAAATCGCCTCAGTACCGCTAATGCTGTCTTGTGATTCGCAATCGTCCCTTCTGTATATGTTTCTTATCAATCTCACCTTCCATCCAGTCAAGGAAAGAACTATCCTCCTTGTATGTAATCAGAGTAGGGTTGTCTACCAATTTGTTGACGTCACCAATATGCTTGATAATATACTCTCCATCAACTTGAATTTGTATTAGCGCATTATGTCCACGTAATTGCGCAGCTAAATCTTGAATGAGCTCTTTGAGATTCATTTCTTTGAATTTTGAGGGCAACCTGCCCAAAATTCAGTACCTTTAGTCTATTAGCAGGCTGCAGGTGAAAAATAAAAAGCCCCCAGCCTGTTAGAAATCGTCTCACTTATTATTTAACCAAAACGCCGCAAGGGGCGAGACCGGGGGCTGTATGCCTTCCGACCGTCCCTTGCGGTTCGTTTTTTTGGTTGCGCTATGCGCTATAATAAGTGAGACATTGCAAAGATACTAAAATTTAGGATAATGAAGATAATAGAAGTATTGAAATTTAACCGTGAGCTAATAAAAACTCAAAACGGCTGGTATACGCTTGAAGATGGAGTTGATGTAGACTTATATACTGATTATATGGCATTGATTGAACATGGCGAGAAAGTATCATATATCGTAGCACATCTATCAGATAAGTATGCCGTAAGCGAACGCAAAAGTGTATGATTTGATTAGACGCTTCCAAAGTGACTGCAAAAACGCTTGCAGTATGACTTGTTCTCGCTTTTCTCTTGGCTCAACAAATATTGCGACCTTTGCCGTACAAAATAAGTGAGACAATGAGAAAAACAATATTTATCAGCACCGGCTCCCATTTCAGGGACAGAAGCTGGATGTTTGCTAAGGAGTATATTAAGGTACTCCAGCAGTTCCCTGACAATACAACCTTCGTAGACTTATTCGGTGGTAGTGGTCTTTTATCACACATCGCCAAGTATCAAAAACCCAATGCCACTGTGGTATATAATGACTTCGACGGCTATCAATACCGCTTGGAGCATATTCCACAGACCAACGAACTCCTTACAAGATTAAGAGGCGTTGTTAGTGTGCCACGACATAAACCGATACAGGGAAAGGAACGCGATCAAGTTCTATCATTGATACGTGAGCATGAATGTTTATATGGATATGTAGACTACATAACGTTGTCCTCTTCCTTACTTTTTTCAATGAAGTATGCAACGGCATATCAAGAGTTTGAGAAAGAAACCTTGTATAATTGTATCAAGGCAACTGATTATTATACGTGTCCTGACTACCTTGAGGGACTCTGTTATAACCTCCTGTGATTATAAGGAGGTGTTCGAGAACTATAAGGATATACCTGGTGTAGTCTTTCTGGTCGATCCGCCGTACCTAAGTACCGATGTAGGAACTTATAAGATGTATTGAAACTTGCAGACTATCTTGACGTGCTGTCTGTTCTTTTTCCAGTCACTCATTCGTTTTACTTCACAAGCAATAAATCCTCTATCTTGGAGCTATGTGAATGGGATTGGCAGAAATAAGCATATCGGCAACCCATTTGAGAAGTGTACTAAGGTGGAATTCAATGCTCGCATGAATTATAACTCAACTTATACAGATATGATGCTGTATAAGAATGCTGGTTAAATGCTTTTCAAATGCTGATAAAACGATGAATAAATACTACAAGATTTTAGTCAGAATCATTCATACAGGAAAGCAACAAGAAAGCAAACAAAAAGAACTTCTTAACGGTAATGAAGATATAAAGTTTGAACTCAATCGTAGATCTGAAAAAGGTGGCAAAATCTTGCAGAATTATCAAAAGTCTTGCAAGAATTTGCCACCTTTTAATGGTGTGTGCGTGTTGAGAATTGTTACTTTTCGTTTTGCATCAAAAATATCACTTTTCGTTTTACAATGCACCTACTTTCGTCTTTGCCGGATTAACATCTCTTTCTATTTTCACTTCTCCATCAACCCTTTTTCGGGAGTATGAAAACGGACATTTGTCAAGCATACTGAACGGTGGGAATGCCACGAACGCAGTCAGACACGGAATGTCGTGCATTCACTTTTTGGCAACAAAACGCCTTATGCGTAAACGGTCTGTTAGGGTAGCATTGCAAGACGTCAGTTTGTACCCACAACTGCTCTTGCTCCCCTTGCTAAACTATCGGGGAGGTTAGACCGTAATCACTCCGGTCTCATCGGTCATCATTCAGAAATTAAGCAGCAACGAATCATCCATACTGATTAACTTTCAGAGAAACTTATATGAAGAAATACAGAAGAAAAAGCTACCCAATGGCAGCAGAAGGACAATGAAGAAAAACAGATGAACAAGAAGGAATTCATCAAGGTTAGGTGTACTTTGGAGGAGAAGAGCGCATCAAGGCAAAGGCAGAAAGCACAGGGCGGAAGTTCTCCGAGTACTGCCGTGAGATTCTTTTGAATGGTGAAGTGGTAGCCGTTCCCAAGATGACCGACAATGAAAAAGGGTGCTCATTGCCGTACTCCACCGAACGGGAATGTACTTTACGCACAGGTTTCCAACCTCATCAGGATAAAGGACGAGTCATGGGGTGCCGATAACCAAGAACCTTTCCATATGTGCCAAAGAAGATTTAAGCGTTTCTTCGACCCCTCACTTTCGCATTGGTGACGATATATATAAGGTCTTAAATCTGCTGAGGTATGATAGGAAAGTGTAAGGCGATAGCGCACGGAAGTACGGCTTTAGACTATATTTTCAGAGAGGGCAAGTTAGGTAATCGGCTTTGCCTTTCATAACCTTTGTAGCAGAGAATCAAAGGCTATTTACGAGGAAATGAAGTTGGTCAGCGATTACAATACCAGATGCAGAAACAAATTCCTGCGCATCGAAATCGGCATTGCACCACAGGACGAGAAGAAACTATCAGTTTCTTGAACTTGTCCAAATAGCCCATCTGTTTGCCAAGAAAATGGGACTTAATAATCACCAATGGGTAGCAGTTACCCATAAGGATACAGACAATAGACACATTCATATCATCGCCAATCGCATCAGTCTGTACGGAGAGGTCTATGACACCACCTTCGTGAGCAACAGGGCAGCAAGGGTGGCGGAGGAAATCAGCAGGGAGAAAGGTTTGACCATCGCAAAGGAAGTCAAAGCCAAAAGGAAACATCAGAAAGCGAAAAGCCAATGCCACGAGAGAGAAACAAAGAAAGAACTACAAAGGGTATGCTACGTCCTGCTTGAAAAGTACAAAGGTATAGGTTTCACAGGACACTCCATGTTCCCTCTACGAGCTGAACAAGCAAGGAGTAACCATAGAGCGCATGAAGAACAAACAGGGCAAGGTCTATGGCTTGAAGTTCTCATACGGAGAATATGCGTTCAAGGCATCGGAAGTCGGTAGGGAGTTTGGCTACCGTTCTTTGCAAAAAGAACTTTGAGGCAAGTCGGAAAGCCGAAAACGAATGTATCAGACCAAGTAATACGCAAATCGTCAGAAAATACAGATACCATGGAAACAGGCTATCAGCTCGTACCCCAAGCCGTTCATATAGCCCACGACCAACAGAGGAAGTTCCACAAATTGCAAAAGGCGGTAAGCGAAGTGTCAGGATGCAGTCATCAGTGCAGCTGATGAAATAGTGGAAGAGTTAGGAGAAATGATTTCACCATCTTCACATAGCGAAGATTATGCAGAAGAGTATGGCAGCGCAAGCTCAGATACCAAGCCAACAGAAAGAAGAAATGAGGGAGAGGGATTGTAGCCAACCCAAACCACACAGCAACAACCCAAAGTGCAGAAACGTAAATATTTTCGATCATAAACGCTTGTTATTCGGTAACAAAGTATTATCTTTGCAAACAGAATAACAAGCGTTCTTTGTTAGGCAGAAAAACAGCGACACCAAGTAGTTCGCTCGTTTCCAAATCGTTACCTATTCAGTTTAACAAACAAGGTAACTTGTTTATTTCAATTAGTTGTATTTTTAGAAATCATCTTGCACGGTAAAAGGGCACCTTTTAGAAAGGCATTTGTAAGTCTTTTGATAAAGAATGATATACAAGTCTGATTTCTTGGTATATCTCGTGATTTTATAGACATGCAGCTCAAATCACTGTAAACATATTTCTGATTAGACCGTAATGGCGCGGTGGGTATCTGGAAGGACGGATAACTTTACACGAACCTGCACTGGATAGTTTTGCCACAAATAGGCGTATCTTATAACTATCAGTTCCCCTTTCTCCACCCAAACGCAAAAGCCTACCATATACCATTTTTGATTTTGCTGTCATTTCTGTCACTCTTCCTTTGCTTTTAACCATCTGTATATAAGCTGATTACACGAAGTGTTAAAAGTGACAGCAACTAAAAACTAAACTTAATTAGGGGTTTTGATGCTTTTCTTCTAGTTACATTTAAACACACAACGTCCTTCATCTTTCTCCCGTTTTCCCATACTCTAAATACCCATTTACAAAATAAAGTTGTATATTTGCAGTTGTACACTTCCATTTGATAATGTATAACGGTGACAAGCCATCAGTCTATAACATGACTTACGATGGCTATGGTAACATCACACGCATGACGAAGCCCAGAGAACTACAATCATCAGCGTATGTTCTATGCTTATACGTATGATGACCGCTATCATAGTCTTGTGACAAGTGTCAAGGATGCATACGGCTATAGCTCCAGCACGGCTTATGATGGTCTTTGGAATGCTCCGTCTGTAACGACTGACCTTAACGGGCAGAAGATGGAATACACCTATGATGCCTTAGGACGTCAGCAGACGATCTCGTGCTCCGTATGAGATTGAAAGCGGTCAGCCGTTTACTATCCGCTTTGAGTACTTCCCTGCAGAACGTAAGGCACATACCATTCATTATTCTAAGGAAGGCAACATAGATACCTATACCTTTGCCGACTCACTGATGCGTGCCGTTCAGACGAAGCAGACGGGTGTGGTGTGGTCTGGTGGTAGCAATCAAAAAGGTCTCTATTGTCAGCGGAAGGGCTGTCATCGATGCCTTCGGACGTAACATTACAGCTTATTACCCAATGACGGAGAGCTATGGTAACATCAACACTTACAACCACGCGACGGGTGATCTGCAGGCAAAGACGGAGTATGATGCGCACGACCGTACCATGAGTGTTACGCTTGCTGACGGCAGTGTGACACGCACAGCCTACAGTATCGGTAGTCATGACGGTGAACCGATGCTCAGACAACGGTCACGGATGCACTGGGACGACATGCGGAGAGCTATACCGATGCCAAGGGGCGTAACCGGGAAACGGTGCAGCATGCCCGTGGTGAGGATATTACGGTGAAGTACAGCTATGATCCTGTCGGTCAGGTGATGACGGTTCAGCATCCTAACGGTAGGGAGACGAAATATGCATACGACTTGCTTGGTCGCAAACTGATGGTGAACCATCCTGATGCTGGTGAAACGAATATGACCTATGATGCGGCAGGGTAACCTCCTAACGGAGCTCACGGCAGAACTTAGGAAGTCGATATCTGACAAGGGTTACATCTCTACACCTACGACTTCGAACGACTCGCATGAGGTGCTTTATCCTGAAAAATCTCTTTAATCGTGTTACTTATACCTATGGTAAGGCTGGCGATAAGTATAACCGTGCCGGTCGTCTTGCCCTCGTTGAGGATGCCTGGGTGGTGAAGTCGTATTACTATGGTCGACAGGGTGAGGTGACAAAGACCGTACGTACAGTCATGGCGAGCGTGGCTGATATTAGGACTTATGTCTATGGTGCTACGTATGACAGCTGGAACCGTGTGCAGACGATGACTTATCCTGACGGTGAAGTGGTGACCTACCATTACAATGCTGCAGGACAGGTGGAGCGTCTGACGAGCAATAAACAGGGACGTCAGAGCGTTATTGTTGATAGAATAGGTTACGATAAAGAGGGTCATACGGTCTATGCGAAACTCGGTAATGGCACGGAGACTACCTATACCTGACGATAAGCAGCGTGAACGTCTGCAGGTGATGAACCTTACAGCGGACGGTCAGACTGTGATGGAAAACAGGTATCGTTATGATGCTGTGGATAATATCCTCGGTATTACGAATGCTGCCAACCCAACGTCGCTGACGAAAACTCAACAAGGCGAAGTTAGGGAGGAAGGGAGTTCGCATACGTATGAGTATGATGAGTTGAACCGCCTTGTTCATGCCAGCGGTAAGGCTAAGCGTGCATCGTATGATATGGTGATGTCGTTCGGACGGATGAGTGAACCGCTGACAAAAGTTCAGAAGGTGGACTCAACGACAACTGCTAAGTCTTATAACTTTACTTATAAGTATGAGGACAGCAACCACCCGACGGCCCCAACACAGATTGGTCACGATCATTACACGTATGATGCCAACGGTAATCCAACGCTGGTAACGAATGACTCTACGAACACTACCCGTGAGATGTACTGGGATGAGGATAATCGGTTGATGGTTCTCTCTGACAATGGCAAGACAAGTCGTTACACTTACAATGCTGCTGGCGAACGCATTATGAAGAGTTACGGAACGATGGAAGGCGTCTATATCAATCGGTGCGCCACAGGGTATTACTTTCCATGAGACGGACAACTTTCACGCTTTATCCAGCTTCAATAATCAGCATTAACAAGAACCGCTTTACGAAAGCATTACTTCCTTGGTGACAAACGAGTTGCTTCAAGGATAGGGACAGGTCTGTTCAATAATGTCTATGGAGCGAAACGGTTCATACGTAACGGCTGGTCAGCAGGACTATGCAGAACGTATGAATCAGATTCAGACACAGAAGGAAGATATTATAAGAAGGTGGGTGTAGCTCCTGGTGTACCGACAGAAAAGGGTGCGTATGGTGACCCAGAGAATACGGGTGTTGGTTATAATGCCGTCCTCACTGAACTCGGCAACCATGATGTGCCACAGGGTTGGATTCAGACTCCACATCCAAACACCACACCAGGTACCAACCCCGGTGCTCCCTATCTGCTGGAATGACCTGAGCAACCCTGATGACCCACAGGCTGGATATGGTTATATTCCAAAATGACACTACGAAAGAGGAAAACCTTCTTCTATCACAGTGACCACTTAGGGTAGTACGTCTTACATTACTGATGACCACGCCAACATCACCCAGTATGATGCTATATCTTCCATACGGTGAACTCCTCGTTGATGAACATTCTTCATCCGAAGACCTACCATATAAGTTCAACGGCAAGCAGTTTGATGAGGAAACTGGCTTGTACTATTATGGTGCAAGGTACTTGAATCCTATGACAAGTTTATGGTATGGGGTGATCCGTTAGCTGAGAAATATGTCACAACGAGCGGATATATACATACGTTGGATAACCCAATAAAATTGGTGGATACTGATGGACAAGACTTTGTGTCCGCAATAACTGAAGGTGTAGGTACTTTTTGTCTTTTTCTGTAGGTGCAAGTTTTGTTCAGAACTTATTAAATAATGGTGGAAATGTACAACGAGCCTATAGCCAGATTGATTGGGAAGGTGCAGGAAAAAGATGCAGTTGTTGCTGGAGTTATGTCCCTCGTTGTCTCTGGTGCATCTACAACAAAATTAATAAAGAAACTTTCATCTATTAAAATTGGAAATTCTAATCTTGCCAAGATTTTTGGTAAAATACAGCTGTTAATATGGTGTCGAACATCACTGCTGAAGCATGGAAGGAAAAAAATCTCTAAGCGAAGTTAATTTTAAAGACGCTTTTTTCTCAGCACTTGGTGGTTCTCTAGCAGAAGCTGGATTGGGTAAATTATCAAAAACTGGAAGATTCTTTTTCAAATGCTAAAGAAAGGCTGTTGAGGATGCCAAGGTTACGTTGAATAGACATAAGGCTCATCGTGGTAGTAATTTTATGCGTCAAAAATACGAAGCTAATTTGAAAAAGCTACAACCCATGCAAGTTCTATGAGGAGAAGAGTCTATACCAGAAGGTTCTTTAATAGTATAGGGACGAATGCAGGGATCAACGGTAGGAAGTTTTATTTATAAAAATTTAGAGATGATGAATCTAAAAAATATTAAAGGAAGAAGCAACTTGGTATTTCTTGGCTTTTAGCGGGGCTGTGGATACTACTCTATATGGGTGGGAACATCATTATAGATACATATTTCTATATGATATCATTAAACATTTTGATTTTTCTATTTTCTTATATAATACTTAGGATAAAGAAAAAATGCATTACTACTCTTATGTTGTAGGCTGTGCGTTTTTGCAGTTTGGTTAATCTTTTATAGTATATGCGATTTGAGAGAGAAGTTTGAAAAGGTTATCTCACCAAACAACTCCCAGTATTGTATTATAATCCAACGGGTACTGAAGGAAGGTGGTCCAGTAGTGGGATAGAAATAGAGTGTAAAGGAAGTAAGAAAAATCCCAACAACTCATGAATCAGATAGCCTATATCAGATTTATGGAGACTCCGTTATCAATCATATCGTAGTACGATGCTTGATAAAGGAACCTTTTCCCTGATGTATATTATGTAGATAGCGTAGGTATAACTTATAAATAAGTTAGTCCTTTCAAAAATTACATATGGATTTAAAGCTTTTTCATTTTACTTATAGGAAGTATTTAAGATATAAAGAATAGAATTACTCATAAGGGATGATTCTTTCTATACTTC